>Ga0172372_10000361_pt1 | contig 70675 bp, 69 predicted proteins | sample LakKiv5m_2_FD_114544 | JGI IMG/M metagenome (GOLD analysis project Ga0172372, IMG submission 114544) | Freshwater microbial communities from Kabuno Bay, South-Kivu, Congo - kab_092012_9.5m | ecosystem: Environmental > Aquatic > Freshwater > Lake | place: Democratic Republic of the Congo...
ACCGGATGCACGCCTGTGGCTGTGCCCGCGGTTGGCTGAAGTCGGTAGCCACAGTTCAGAAGGGCCCAGAAGGACCGATGAGTAAACTCTATCCAGTCTTTCTCGCCCCCAGAACTCACGTCGTCGAGCCCCATGCTGTCAGCGGCGGGGGTAGACCACCTGCGAAACGCGAATTCGGTTCTCCACATGTGATTGTTGGCCAGTTCAAACGTCAGGCGATTTCCCAGAATTGGCGGGAGCACCATCGCAAACGGCCAGTCGTGTTTGTCCATGTCAAGGAACGCTCCTTCGCGATCCGTCTGTTCAATAACACTTCGCACGGGAGGAATGCCTACATTGAACGGGGTCTTATGATTCATGGCAAACAGAGCACCGAGCGTGTGTGCTTTGCCGTTGACAGAAAAGATCTCCCATTCCGTATTTCGCGGCCAGATGACATGAGCCGGATCGATCGTAATCAGTTCTGCAGGGCGAGCTGCATCGTCGCGATGGGTTCTGTCTCCGTTCGCTGCCGTCAGCTGATCACGAGTGGTCCAGTAGACCATCGGCAAAGCGACGTTGACGTCATCGGCCAGCATCGGAACACCGATTTGCCGGATGGGACGATGCACGTGAGCATCTCCGCTGTACCAGCCTTCCTTCGCCATATTGATCCATCGATGCAGTCCGATTTCGATTGCGGACGTCTTGTCGCTGACGATCAATTCCCTTGTCACCGGCAGGTACTCTTTGCCTCGTTCGATGGTCACGTTGTAGCGGCCGGGTTTGAGTCGAAGATGAAATGGATGAGCCGAAATGCTGGAATGGAATTCCTGGGAGTTGCTGTTCACCCAGTTTTGTTTTTCGTATCGAATGACCTGACCGTCCGGACCTGCCGGTTCTGCAAAGTGCCACTGTCCCGATTCTGATTGCACGTAAACTCGACATGCAATGCTCTTGCCATTCTCCGCATCAAAGACACGGCCCGAGATGACTTTTTCCTGAATCGGGTTCCAGGATTCCCTGATGCGAGTGAGTTCCGCGTCGATATCTTTACCCTGATAAAACGATAATCGTCCGCAGACTTGTCGAGTTTCTCCGGGAGGGCAGTCTGGAAACTTCGGGTCGGCATGCAGGCAGGGGCACGGCGGATTTCCCCATGCTCGATGAATGGGTTCAAACCCAAGGATCACCCAACGATCCCCGGACTCATTGCGGCAGGCTGCGAGAGAGCCTTGAAAGATCTTGTTGTCGTTCGTTTGCTGATCAAATCCCTTGAGTCCTCGCAGCATCGCGCACATCTGCACTCGAAGATCCGTGAGCAGCTGTGGAGTCCCGTTGGTCATCGACATGCGGATCGCGAGGTGATCCCGATGGGGAGTTGCAGTGACCTGCCAGACGATCCTGTTTGGCAGCTCGCGTCGAATCAGAAAACTACCGTCATCCAGAAGCTGCCACTCCTGTTGCTGCAGCCGGATCCCCTGTTTGGTCCAGATCGTGTCGATGTGTGTATGGGCCAGATAAGTCAGGCCAAGGTTTGACCAGATAGCTTCCGGCACATCGAGGACAACGTGGCTGTTTCGATCCCACGGTGCGAAGATGCTCAGCTTAGTTTCTCGCTGAGGTTCAATCGCGCCGTCGAGGAAACCTGTTCGAGGATGCCGTCCACCGGGATACGGCAGCACGAAGATCGGAGGGTCCACTTCCGGAAGCGGTGCATTGTCGGGCCGGATATTGAACCGTCGCAGCGCCTGTTCGAGAGCAGCAGCATCCAGTCCTGTGACGTCACAAATTTCTGCGGAAGTGTAACGATGGTGCCAGACCATGTTCTCCAGCCAGTGCCGCAGGTCGGTATGGTCGGAGACACGGCGAGTTTGACCGGACGTGTCCCTGCTGCCTTTGGCCGGCTCGTCAGCTGCCACGATGGCTGATGCCTGGGTCACAAAGCAGAACAGCATGCTGAGCAGGAAAACTGCCGAGCGGCGGGCAGCGGGTAATGGTCGCCGCGATGCCGATTTCGAGTTGTGTAACACCGGGGAAGTCGCGGGCGTGCTGGCCGTGTCGAGTGCATGCATCGTGTGGGCTCCGAAGTGAAAGACGTCAGGTGTCGTTCAGGACGGAGATGATAGGGCTGATGGGGGCGAGTGGAAACTGAGAGCCGAGTCTGGAGCGTGTCTGAACCGCAGGCTGCCGTGCAACCGCTTCGGCAACCGTACGACGGACTTCCAGTCCGTCGACAAGCTTCACAAAAGGCCCCATTGAGACATCGCCTGATAATCCGAAAACGCCGCAACGATCACCTGCGATTCCGGTGGTTCCGCCCGCCTTCCGCCCGGTCGCGGCTCGATTGAGGCTGGTGAGTCATTCTTTTTCCGGCAGAGATCCTGTCAATTTTCCAGAGTCAAACTTCAGCGGTTCGATCAACATCAATGGTAAAGTCATCACATTCAGGACACGTGAAGAATACGAAGCCGCTCGTCGCACAGCGTTTGGTGCCGCCGCGAACTTTGGTGCTGGTGATGTGCTGAAACCTCGAACGCATGGAAAGCGGAAGTAATTCAGTATCGCTTCTCCAGGCTTTTAACAGATTATAACGGATATTGATGTGGGTGGGCATTTGGGGTGGCGGAAGTGGGGCGCCCGTTTCGCGGAGCGAAACGCGACTTTGGGATTGAAAATTCAGATCACATATTCCGGTTCGGGCATGAAGACGCGGGCGGTTTTCGGCCTGACGAAGACCTGTTCACCGGGGCGGAGCTGCAGTTGGTCGGCGCGTTCGCGGGCGACGTCGACGTTGAGTTCCACACCGTAGCCCTCTGCGAGCAGACGCACGCGCTGCAGGGAGCCTGCGGGTGTCACCTGCAGAATCGTGGCCGGCAGGGCCGCCGCTTCTGCATGGCGGTCGATCTCCAGTTCATGCGGCCGCACGTAAGCCGTGGCGTTGCGTGGTTCGTCGTGAGTGTAGCCGGAGTAGTCCATGCGGATCGGACCGGCCTCCAGACGCCCCGCGGTGACTCGACCGTGAAACACGTTGACGTTCCCGAGGAAGTCCATGACAAAACTGGTGGCCGGATGATCAAACACCTGCTGAGGTGACCCTGTCTGCTCGATTCGCCCCTGATTCATCACCACCACCTGATCCGCCATTTCAAAGGCTTCCTCCTGATCGTGTGTGACGAAGACCGTGGTGACGTGCATTTCCTGGTGCAGGCGTCTGAGCCAGCCGCGCAATTCCTGACGAACGCGGGCATCGAGAGCACCGAAGGGTTCGTCCAGCAGGAGCATCTGTGGACGGACGGCCAGTGCCCGGGCGAGTGCTACGCGCTGCCGCTGGCCACCGGACAGTTCCGTGGGCAGTCTCTGTCCCAATCCTTCCAGCCGCACCAGTCGCAGGAGTTCCTGAACCCGTTGATTGACATCAGCAGCCGGCCTTTTGCGGACTCGCAGACCAAACGCGATGTTCTCGGCGACGGTCATGTGGCGAAACAGTGCGTAGTGCTGGAAGACAAAGCCGACGCCACGTTCCCGAGCTGCCAGCTGAGTGACGTCGCGATCATCGAACAACACCTGCCCGGAGTCCGCCGATTCGAGCCCCGCAATGATCCGCAGCAGTGTTGTCTTTCCGGATCCGGAGGGTCCCAGAAGGGCTGTCAGACTGCCCGCGGGAACCTGCAGGTTGACCCCGGACAACGCCTGAAAATCACCAAATCGACGACTCACACCCGCGATTGTAATTGACATTGTTCAGAGCTCCTTCCCGGATGGAGTTGGCCGTCGGTTTGTCCAGTGCTCAAGCGCCCACGCGGCCGTCAATGTTGCCAGGGCCATGATCGTCAGCACAGAGGCGACGGCGTATGAACCTGGGTTGTTGTATTCCTGAAACAGCTTCTCCACCCGCAGTGGCATCGTGTCCGTCTGTCCGGAGATTCCTCCCGAGACAACTTTCACCGCTCCAAATTCGCCCATCGCTCGTGCATGGCACTGAATCACGCCAAACAGCAGCCCCCAGCGAATATTTGGCAGCGTGACTCGCCAGAACAGCTGCCATGGTCCTGCCCCCAGACTCACTGCCGCCAGCTCTTCATCAGCACCCAACGATTCCATCAGTGGAATCAGTTCCCTCGCCACGAACGGCAGGGTGACGAATGTGGTTGCCAGAAACAGACCTGGCCAGGCAAAAACGACCTGCACACCCGCCTGCTTCAGCCAGGGCCCCAGCCAGCCCCTGGAACCATAGATCAGCAGAATGCAGAGTCCCGCGACGACAGGCGAGACGGCGAAGGGGAGATCCAGGAGCGTCAGCAGCAGCAGTCGCCCACGGAAGCGAAAGCGGGTCAGCGTCCATGCTGCCGCCACTCCGAAAATCGTATTTGCAAGAACCGCAGCCGGCGCAACCGACAGCGTCAGAAGTTCCGCGTGACGAGTATCGGCATCCTCCGTCAGCTGGGACCACCACGCGCCAGCACCGTCAGAAAAGGCCTGCACAAAGACATACACGACCGGGATCACAATCAGCACTCCAGTGATTGTGATGGCCGAGCCGATCAGCAGCAGGCGGAGCCACAGAGGATCCCCGTTGACCCGCAAACCCCGACCGGACGAGGTTCCTCCGCCACTAACGTGCATCTGTCTGCCTCCTGCTCTCCAGCCAGCTGATCGAACCCAGAGCCAGCAGTGAAGCTCCCAGCAGCACCACGGCGATGGCCGTTGCCTCCGCAACGGAGAATTCCTCCAGCTTCTGCACGATCAGCACCGGAGCAATCTCGGTGCGAAGCGGCATGTTGCCGGACACAAACACCACAGACCCGTATTCACCAAGCCCCCGCGCAAAAGCCAGGGCTCCGCCTGTCACCATCGCCGGCCGCAGACTTGGCAGCAGCACCCGAAGGAAAGTGTCCAGCCTGCCTGCGCCCAGCGACGCGGCCGCCTCCTCCAGCTCCGGCTCGATACCCGCCAGCACCGGCTGGATGGTTCGCACCACAAAAGGCAGCCCCAGAAACGCGAGGACCAGCACAATAGCCAGCTTCGAATAGGCTCCCTGTATCCCCAGCGGTACCAGGAACTGTCCCAGCCAGCCGGATTTCACGTACAGCCCCGAATAAACCAGCCCGGCAACCGCCGTTGGCAGCGCAAGCGGCAGGTCAATCACGGCATCCATGAGGCGACGCCCTGGAAACTGGTAACGCACAAGCACCCATGCGAGCAGTGTGCCGAAGACCACGTCCAGCACCGCTGCCACTGCGGATGTGCCAAAGGTCAGCCCATACGCCGCCCGCGAACGAACCGACCAGACCGCCGAAAAGAACTCACCCGGCCCCAAAGTTCCGGCCCTCGCAACACAGGCCAGTACCGGAATGATCAGCAGGATTCCCAGCCACGCCACAGTGATCGTCAGCCCTGCACCGAATCCCGGTAACGGGTTGCCCGGTCCAGCTCCGCGCCGCACCATTCAATTACTCCCAACAAACTCAGGCCCTGCGGCCAAAATATGCATCACTCGCGACGGCTGCTGCCGCCACTGCGCTGCACGCGTCGTCGCTCAAGACGGTCGATCTGTACGACCGTTCCATCGTGCACCACCACCGTTACCTGTCCATAACGCAGACTTCGAATCGCATCCCGCACCTGCGCCAGCACCTCCGCCTCCTCCGGAGTCTGCTCTGTTCCCGGCTCAACTCGAATCGTCATCGCGCTCTCCCCCGGATAATCCGCTGCTGCTCACACCCTCACTTCACGTAAATCTGGTCAAACTCGCCGCCGTCAGCGAAGAACTTTGCCTGAGCCTCCGACCAGCTCCCGCTGAGGTCCTCAACTCGAAACAAATTCAACTTCGGAAACTGCTCCTGATGCTTCTCCAGCACCGCCGCATCAGTCGGACGATAACGATGCTTCGCGATCAGCTCCTGTCCCTCAGTCGTGTAAAGAAACTTCAGGTAACGCTCCGCCACTTCACGAGTTCCACGCTCGTCCACAACCTTGTCCACAACCGCCACATGGGGCTCCGCGAGGATACTCCGAGACGGAAACACCAGCTCAAGCTCGCCACCAGATTCCTGCAACTCAAGGTACGCCTCACTCTCCCACGTCAGGTGCACGTCCCCAAGCCCCCGCTGAGCAAATGTCGTGGTCGCGCCCCGTGCCCCCGTGTCCAGAACAGGCACACGCTGGTACAACTTCCGCACAAACTCCCGCGCCTGCTCTTCCGTGCCGCCACCCAGAATCACGCTCCCCCACGCCGCCAGAAAAGACAGGCGACCATTGCCCGATGTCTTCGGGTTCGGCGTGATGACTTCGACGCCATCCTGGACCAGGTCGGGCCAGTCACGAATCCCCTTTGGATTCCCCTTACGCACAACAAACACGATTGTCGATGTGTACGGCAGACTTCGATTGGGCAGCGACTCTTCCCAGCCCTCCTTCAACACACCGGCGCGTCGCAGCTGATCCGTGTCCGACCACAGAGCCAGCGACACCACATCTGCCTGCAGTCCATCTATGACCGCTTTTGCCTGACTGCCTGAAGCTCCGTGCGACTGCCGAATCTCCACGTCCCGACCGGCCGCTGCTTCTGATTTCCGAAAGGCGGTGTTGAGGTCCTTCCAAAGCTCTCGCGTGGGGTCGTAGGACGCGTTCAGGAGGGCTACGGCGGATGTGCTTTCAGTGCCTTTGCCGGCATCGCCGCAGCCGCAGAGCGTTGCCAGAGCGAGGACCAGCGCGGCGGTCTGGAATTGGTGTCTGAAACGCGTGGGCATACTATTCACTATCTTGTTTGTGATATTTTAGTTCAGAAAAAAAGGGAGGCTAGATGCCATCCCCGAAGGTCATTTCGGGGGAGAAGACTTCTTCGCGCCGGACGATGTTTCCGGAGAAGACTTTTGCGAGTGTGGCGGAGTCCATCATGCGCGAGACGTAGTTGCGGATATCAAGCATGACGCGTCGAAAGCGGCAGGCGCCTTCCTGTGAGCAGGGTTCGTAGCGCGAGGTGGAGACGCAGGGGATTGGCGCGAGCACACCGTCGAAGTGGCGAACGACCTGTCCCATGGTGATTTCGGAGGGATCTTTGGCGAGTTCGAAGCCGCCGATGCGTCCGGGGATGCTGAGCACCCAGCCGCGGGCTTTGAGATCGAGCATGATTTGTTCGAGAAACCTTCGGGGTATGTCATTTTTTTCGGCAATTTCGCGGATGGAGACCGGACCACGGCCGCGGAGTTCAACGAGTGTGAAGAGTGCTCGAAGGGCATAGTCCGATTTCTTTGACAGTTTCATCGCAGGTTCTCAGCCGGGACTTTCAATTAAACACCACGCTGGTCGTGATTTAGCGATCAGTGAGTGTGGTGTCAATTCAAGTTTCGGCGGAAACGGCAATGAGCGGTCCAGATCACAGAGAGAACGCCGGGATTTGATTCTCGCCTCGACATATCAATTCTCCTGTGATCAAAACTCGCCGACCACTTCACCACCAGCAGGCGTGGTGAGGGCGATGAACAGCGAGAAACTGATGTTTTCTGAGATAAAGCGAACGGATCCGTCACCCAGCGTGAATTGTGCGCCGCCGGTGTGGAATGAGTATGGAGCCCCTGTGCCGTGAATACCGATGGGCAGTCCAAGGATGGTCTGAGCGACACCACCGGAGCCCGTGTAGTTCAGGCCACGGAGGTTGTGTCCGTTGGTGGCATTGATGGCGATAGTTCCACCAGGCACTCCGGTGGGCGCTGCAGTCTGACCAAAGATGATGATGTCGCTGGCGGGCCGTGACCAGCCGCCGGAGTTCAGGCGGTCGGTGTTGGTGGAGGCCGGATCGGTGTCTGTCAGGGCGTTTCCGCCACCCAACTGGCGACCACGAACATAGACAAATGGACGCCCGGCACACTCGGCAATTGCCAGCGTGTTCGACAGACCGTCGATGACGTCACGAAACTGGGCGCCCTTCACTGTTCGCAGGCCAGTGCTCGGACTGATTGTCGCGTTTTCAGGGAAGAAGCCCTTTACGTAGGTGTATGCCGGATTCTCGCCGGCGAACACCGACGCCGGATCGCGGTAGAGTTCCGGGGGATTAGTTCCCAGAAGCTGTGTGAAAACACCGGGTGCAAAGCCGTAAATCGGTGAATAGGCCGTTGTCGATGCAATCCCCGGGATGCAGGCGCCACTGCTTCCGGGAGGTGCGGTGTCGAGCACCCCAGCTTTGGGATCTGACGGACACTGAAATCCCGGGATCTTCGTCTGCGACAATGGAATGTTGGATCCCTGATTCCAGTTAATTCCCTTGTTTTAGGCCTTGTAGATGTTGTCCTGCTCGATGTACGGAAGCAGTTCCGTCAGCACTGACACTCGGCTCTGTTCGACCGATCCCGCCACATTCGATGGCGGACGCAGACTGGTCGGCAAGAATCCGTAGGAACCTTCAAAATTGTGAACCGCGAGACCCAGCTGCTTGAGGTTGTTCTTGCACTGAGTCCTGCGGGCCGCCTCTCGCGCCTGCTGGACGGCCGGGAGTAACAGTGCCACCAGAATGGCGATAATGGCAATCACCACCAGCAGCTCGATCAACGTGAAACCAACTCGGACGGACGGCCGCTTTGGCCCGCCTGCTGCAACTTGTCGCATCATGACCTCCTCTGACTCTCCTTTGAAGAAAACGCTGCTGAAACCCATCAGCACGCGCCTGTGAAAAACAAACACCAACTGTATCGTGCTTTATATTCATGATTTCGTCACAGTTGTCAAGATCGATCCAATCAAATCTCGACTTTTTTGGTCGTTGTTTCGTGGCTGGTGAGTTGATTCCCAGAAAAATCCTCCGCACGTTTGCGTAAATTCGGGATTCTGGCAAACTTTAACCGCCGGTTCATTGCATCTGCCCCGGCCCAAGTGCCAGCCAGCCATGGCAGCCTCCCGAAATTCTGAGCGGCACCACACTCGCTCACAGGCAATCCTGCGTTTTGCTTTCGCGTTGACTGCTGTCTTCCGAACGAGCACTGCTCATTCGACTCAGACTTCAGTTGACAGCGTCCGACAGCGCTTCGTCCTGTGAAGCTCGGTTATGACAACTTCATTGCAACCCCGGATACGTGATTCGATCACGGAATGCATCGGTGGCACCCCACTTGTTCGACTCAGCCGTCTGGCAGAGGGTTTGCCGGTTGAACTGATTGCCAAGGTCGAAAATCTCAATCCACTCTGGAGTGTGAAGGACCGAATCGCGCTGGCGATGATCGAGTCAGCGGAGCATTCTGGCGAACTGCGGCCGGGCATGACGGTGCTCGAAGCGACCAGCGGCAATACGGGGATCGGTCTGGCCTTCATCTGTGCAGCTCGGGGATACCGTTTGCGCGTGGTGATGCCGGAAACGGCAACGATTGAACGTCGGCGGCTGGTGGCAGCTTTCGATTCTGAGGTGATTTTAACACCTGCGATTGAAAGTATGACGGGTGCGATTAGTCGTGCGGAATCGATGCTTGCGGATTCAGCCGGCACCTGTTTCATGCCTCGCCAGTTCCGCAACCCAGCCAATCCGGAAGTTCATCGCCGCACGACAGCAGAGGAGATCTGGAGGGATACGGGCGGAGTGATCGACGTGTTTGTTTCGGGGGTTGGTACCGGAGGCACGATTACCGGTGTCGCTGAGGTGCTCAAACAGCGTCTGCCGGGTGTGCAGGCAGTGGCCGTCGAGCCTGCGGCAAGTCCGGTGATTTCGCAGACACTTGCGGGGCAGCCGCTGCGTCCAGGGCGTCACAGCATTCAGGGAATTGGAGCGGGATTTGTTCCAGCCAATCTGAATCTGGGGATTATCGATGAAGTCATTGTGGTTGCCGACGAGGATGCGGTCGCCACCACGCGAAGGCTGGCGAAGCAGGAAGGTCTGTTCTGCGGGATCAGCTGTGGTGCGGCGGCGTGGGCTGCGCTGCAGATCGCGGCCCTTCCTGAGAACGCCGGTAAACGAATCGTCGTGATGCTGCCCGATCTGGGCGAAAGATATCTCTCTACAACTCTTTTCCCGGCCTGAATCTGATGTCTGACAATCTCCTTCAGCGGAGCGTGACGACTACCGTCGCCCGCAATCTTGCCAGCACCACAAAAACCGCGCCGCAGATGATGTCCATCACGCCGCGGTTCCTGCTGGATATGCTCCCATGGGTCCACGTCGAGAGCGGCACCTATCGCGTCAACCGGACCCGCATTGAACTCAGCAAAGCCGATCGCATTCCTGTGGATGTTGTCGATGGCACCTGTTCTTTCGCCCCCGAATCGCTCCGCAGCGTCCCACTCTTCTCCGGACTGCCAGCCGCCATCATTACGCGAATGGCCAATCGATTTCGCCCCGAAGCAGTATCGCTGGGAAATAAACTGATCAGCGAAGGCGAGGATGGCAACAAGTTCTTCATCATCGCTCAGGGTCAGGTGGAAGTGCTCAGCAAAGGCATCCACGGTGCCAATCTGCGACTGACACTGCTCACCGAAGGCGAATTCTTCGGAGAATCCGACCTCGTCTCCGACAAACCCTCAGACGTCACCGTCCGCACCATCACTCCCTGCACACTGCTCACACTGTCCCGCAGGGACCTCGATACTGTGCTGTCAGAGAACCCGTCGCAGCGGTCCGAATTCGAACGCACGATCCGCGAACATCTCGAACTGCGCTCCACCGTCAACCGCTACGGCGAACGCAACATCGATCTCGTCTCGGGATTTGCTGAAAACGTCGAGATCCCGGAAACCTTCGTGGATTACTCGTCCAACCCCCGCGAGTACTCGCTGTCCGCCGTCCAGACAGTCGTCCGCGTTCACACCCGCGTCTCCGACCTCTACAACGGACCATTAAATCAGCTGGAAGAACAGATTCGGCTGACGATCGAGGGCATTCGCGAACGTCAGGAATGGGAACTGATCAACAACAAGAAGTTCGGACTCATTCATTCGGTTGATCCCGCCATGCGCATCAGCACTCGCTATGGCGCGCCGACGCCGGATGACCTCGATGAACTGCTGGCCCTTGTCTGGAAGAAACCTGCCTTCTTCCTCGCTCACCCCAAGGCGATTGCCGCCTTTGAACGCGAATGCACCTGGCGCGGAGTACCTCCGGTGACAACCACCCTGCTGGGCAGTCCGATTCTGCTCTGGCGCGGTGTTCCGATTATCCCCTGCGACAAGCTGGAAATGAAGAGCCGCGGTCAGTCAAGCCAGTCGCCAGGTACGACCAGCATTCTGCTGCTGCGAGCGGGCGAGGCGGATCAGGGAGTGGTGGGGCTGCATCAGGCCGGAATTCCCGGTGAGATCATGCCCAGCCTGTCTGCTCGTCTGATGGGCCTCGACAGCCTCGGCGTTGCCTCCTACCTGCTCACACTCTACTTCTCCTGCGCCGTACTCACCGACGACGCACTCGCAATTCTCGAAAACGTCGAAGTCGGATACTACCACGACTATGACAATCGCTCACCCAAAGTGAAGTAGTGAAGGATTCGACATGAACGTGGATCTTCGCAGCATCGCCGAGAAATTGTTTCAGGACGCCGCAGCTGCAGCCGGTGGCATCCCAGCGCCCGTGCCGTCAGCACCGGTAATGTCAGCACCATTGATTCCAGCCCTGCCAGCGTCCGGAGCGGCGGCACTGGCGTCTGCCCCAGGGCCTGAGCTTTCGCCTGCTGGCAATGAAAGAACAGGTTTGTCTCGGGATGTCTCTGCAGAAGCTCCGCTTTCACGGCACACCGCACACCAGAAAGCGAGGGTCATCGGTACGCCGCCCCCCGCCCTGCCCTCCTCGTCAACTCGCCCCGAAACCGCAGCTGCCGTCGCTCATTTCGTCAGTCGGCTCAGGACGCAGCATCCAGCAGCACCGACCGGGCCACTGTCTCCGGGCCTGGATTCGATCGCAGTGGGTTTTCAGCGTTCGAGTTTGCACGCGGCACGGCCGTCGATGGGCACGCAGGTGTTTTCCGTCGATCGGATCCGCGCGGACTTTCCGATTCTGCACCAGCAGGTGCACGGGAAGCCGCTGGTCTGGCTCGATAACGCCGCGACGACACAAAAACCCCGCTGCGTCATTGATGCGATTTCCCGTTTCTACATGCAGGACAATTCCAACATTCACCGTGGTGCCCACACGCTTGCGGCCCGTGCCACCGACGCGTGGGAAAACGCTCGCAGCAGTGTGCAGCGTTTTCTGGGTGCAGAGGCCCCGTCGGAAATCATCTTTCTCCGCGGCACCACAGAAGCAATCAATCTTGTGGCACAGACCGTTGGTCGCTGCTTTTTGCGACCGGGCGATGAAATTGTCCTGACAGTGCTGGAACACCATGCGAACATCGTGCCATGGCAGATGGCGGCGAAGGAAACCGGTGCAGTGATCCGAGTGGCTCCGGTGAACGATCGGGGCGAGATTCTGCTGGATGCATACGAAGCCTTGCTGAGCCCCAAAACGAGACTGGTCTCACTGACTCACGCATCCAACAGCCTTGGCACGATCCTGCCAGTCGAACAAATGACGGCGGCCGCCAAACGCCATGGTGCGCTCGTGCTGATTGACGGCGCCCAGACGGTTTCCCATATGCCCATCAACGTGCAGGCCATCGGCTGCGACTTTTTCGTGTTCTCCGGGCACAAGCTCTTCGCACCCACTGGCATCGGAGCACTCTATGCGCGTCGTGAAATTCAGGATGTGATGCCACCGTGGCAGGGTGGCGGGAACATGATCAGGACGGTCACTTTTGAAGAAACGACGTACAGTGATCCGCCGGCGAAATTTGAAGCTGGAACTCCCAGCGTTGCCGATGCTGTGGGACTGCACGCCGCCATCGACTACGTCACTGCCCTTGGCTGGCCCGCCATCACTCAGCACGAACACCATCTGCTGGAATATGGCACAGCCAGACTTCAGGAAATCCCGGAACTCAGGCTGATTGGACAGGCGCGTCAGAAAGTCGGTGTGCTGTCGTTCGTGATGCGAGGAAAAACGCCTGAACAGATCGGGAAACTGCTCGATCAGGCCGGCATCGCCGTCCGTGCCGGCCACCACTGTGCTCAACCATCGCTGCGGCGCTTCGGGCTGGAAGCTACAGTCAGACCTTCACTTGCCATCTACAACACCACCGCCGACATCGACCGCCTCGCCGACGCGCTGCATCGAATTCGCTGAGCGGGCGTTGAACGTGAGTGCTGACTTTGCGGCTGATGGCAATGCGCGACTAAAGTCCGGCTTCGGTGAACTCCGCCCTGCACCTTACAGCAGCTCCTCAATCACATCCCCATCGCTCACCGGCATAGGTCGTCCATCGACCTGGTGGTAGGTGAGCTGGCCGGGGTTATAGCCAAGAGCATGGAAGACAGTCGCGTGGAGATCGGCGGGGCGAACCGGACGGTTTCGGGGAGTACCGCCGATACGATCGCTTTCGCCGATCACCTGTCCGACGCGAAGTCCTCCGCCGGCGAGGACAGCCGAGGCACACTGGGGCCAGTGATCTCGGCCGGCTTCGGCGTTGATTTTGGGGGTGCGGCCGAAATCACCCATCCAGATCACAAGTGTTTGATCGAGGAGACCACGTTCGCTGAGGTCATCCAGCAGTGCAGTGAAGGCCTGTTCCATCGGAGGCACCAGCCGGTTTTTGAGCTGGTTGAAGTTGTCCTTGTGAGTGTCCCATGTGATGGAAGGGCCATTGACGGTGGTCACGAAGCGAGTTCCTGCTTCGATCAGGCGTCGGGCAAGCAGATGTGACTGCCCCCAACTGTGCCGGCCATAGCGATCGCGGACACTGGCTGGCTCCTTTGACAGATCGAACACCTCGCTGGCAGTACCGGAAGCGATCAGGTCGAGAGCTTTGGAACGGAAAACGTCGATGTCGGCCGAAGCGCTTGTGGTGGCGGTGACGGAATGACCTGGACGTTCCATCAATTTCAGCAGGTCAAGACGACTGGTGAGTCGACTGGAGTCCATGGCTGGATCCAGTCGCAGCCCGGGGACCTGGAAGTTGGCAGCATTTGGATCGGCATTCAGTACAAACGGGTCGAAACGGCTGCCGAGGCAGCCGCCGAATTGTCCGGGGGTGAGATATTTGGTGCTGTCGCAATGTGGGAATGGTGTGATGACGTACGGAGGAACACCGGCGGAATAGCCGTTCTGTTGTGCGAGCCAGCCCACGAGTGTGCCGAAGCAGGGGATATCGGCCGGTCCGGGATTGATCAGCGTACTGTCAATGCGATAGGGACGCCCGACGGTGGACCAGTGCATCCCTGAGTTATGTCCGCCATGGCTGTGATGGACGGTGCGGATCACCGAGAGCCGGTGCATTTGCCGGGCGAGTCCGGGGAGCAGTTCGGAGACTTCGATCCCGGGGACGTTGGTTTGGATGGGCTGGAACGGTCCGCGAATCTCGGCAGGGGCTTCGGGTTTGGGATCCCAGAGATCGATATGACTGGGTGCACCGCAGTTAAAGATGAGGATGACAGAGCGGGCTTTGCCGCTGGTGCGGGCCGGCAGAATGCCGTTTGCGTTGGCGGTGCTGGGTGCGGCAAGATTCTGCAGGACGGAGGAGGCCGTTGCAACGGGAAAAAGGGAGGCAGCGGCGAGCAGATTGCGGCGGCTGTGCTGGAGCGAAACAGTGCGGGTTGGGTGAGCGGGCACGGCGGGGCTCCCGGTGAACGGAGTGAAGGCGGGAGCCGCGGACGATACAGGGTGTGGCGAGAAAAGTACAGAAAAAGTCGGCGGAATACGTGGGTTGGATTTCAGGCCAAATCCGTTGGAAACTCTCCAAAGATCTCCTGATCGTAGTTGTAGCCGGGTTCGCCGGGAAACAGCAGCATTGGATCGGGGTAGATCAATTGGACGCACTCAAACGGTCTGTCACCGTAATATTTCAGCGACGCAAGCACATGCTCGCGAAGTCGCTGCAGGGAAACCGGGATCAGATAGTAGTCGAACCGTTCGCCGATCGCTTTCATCCGCTCGTTCAGAGGTGGACCTGTTTGGGCATGTCGCTTGACGTACTGAGTGATCAGCTCATGCGAGAGATTTGGTGGAAGCGAAGAGATGAATACTTCAGGGATGGAAAAGGATTGGAAAATTCCGGTGCTGTAGCAGAACGGGGGAGATTTCGAACCAGCCACGTACGTTACGTGAAACCCATGGGACTCGATGTTTTTTTGTACAATTGCCGCGTAGTCATTCATGGCAGTCGCTGTTGCATCAGGAGTGGTGTATGGAGCGTCGCAGCGGTTGAGCGTGGGCTGGTGACCATCATTGTAAAAATCAATCAGCTGTCAATCGAGCAGGATTGCTGATTCCTGCGGCGGCCTCGATGATCGACTCTTCCGTGGCCGCGCTGCGGGGAAATTCGGCAGTGATCCGGCCTCCGGCAAGTACGAGGATTCGGTCACAGAGGCTCAGGAGTTCAGGGAGTTCTCCGGAGGCCACAATCATGGACAATCCTTCGCGGGCCAGTTCGACGAGCAGACTGTGGATCTCAGCCTTGGCAGCCACATCGACGCCGCGCGTGGGATCATCGAGAAGCAGGATCCGGGGTTGTATGAGCAGTGCGCGGGCGATCAGACATTTCTGCTGGTTGCCGCCACTGAGCGATGTGATGCGAACATCCGGGGCCCCCTTCACCTGCAGTTTTCGAATGGCTGCCGCCGCGGACTCGTCCTCGTTCGTTTTTAAGACGATTCCCAGTCGGCTCAGCAGTCGCCACGCGGGCATGGTGATATTCGGGAGCACTGGCAGTTGAGGAAAGATTCCCAGACGTTTGCGGTCCTCGGTAACCAGAGCGATTCCACATCGCGCAGCCTCGGCGGGAGTTCGCAGGTCACACGGTTTCCCCTCGCGCAGAATCACCCCGGAATACCGATCGGCCCCTGCTCCGGCGAGGCATTCCAGAAGCTCAGTACGGCCGGCCCCCAGCAAACCGGCCAGCCCCAGAATTTCACCACGATGCAGATCGAAACTGATGTTCTGCAATTTCGGCTGAGCTGTTTTTCGTGCTGGAGCAAGTGACAGCGATTGGACTTCGAGCACGGGGTCTGCAGTATTCGCAACCTGCTGGCGTTCCGCGGCCGGTGGAAGTTCTCGTCCCACCATCAGCCGCGCGATCTGACGCGGCTCGGCCTTTGCCGCAGCAATGGTGTCCACGAATCGGCCATCTCGAAGCACCGTAATCCGATCCGCAAGCCTGAACACTTCGTCCATGCGGTGTGAAATGTACAGGATCGCCGTGCCCTGATCGCGGAGCTTATGGATGATGGATTCAAGGCGACGGACTTCCGTTTCTGACAGAGCCGATGTGGGCTCGTCCATGACCAGCACAGCCGGATTCAGCGCCAGAGCTCGAGCGATTTCCACCAGTTGCTGGTCACCAATTCGCAGAGTTCCCATGCGGTCGCGGGGGTTGATGGAGGAATCGAGCGGTTCGAGGAGCCGCGAGGCCTGTCGCTCCATCTCAGCCTCGTTGAGTACTCCGGCGAAACCCGTGATCTCGCGCCCCAGAAACAGGCTCGCTGACACTGTGAGCTGGGGGACGGAATTGAGTTCCTGATGAATGATGCTGATGCCGGCCACTTCAGCATCGCGCGGACTTTTGAACTTCACACGCTGGCCGTGCAGCAGTACTTCACCGTCATATTCGCCGATCACACCGGCGACAATTTTCATCAGCGTGCTCTTACCAGCGCCGTTTTCACCGACCACGGCATGAACTTCACCCGAATGCACATCAAAAGACACTCGGTCCAGCGCCTGAATGGACGCAAAGCGACGAGAGACACTGCGGAAGCTTAGTATTGGCGTCATGAACGACTGCCCCTCAGCGAAGCTCCTGTACGCAAAAACGCAGGTAGTCCGCGTGGGACATCAGCCGCGATACCTCGGCAGCATTTGCAATTCGAATCCGCGCGATCCATGCCTTTTCAAACGGGCTGCTGGTGAAGAGGTCCAGCCGATCAGGGAGAGCAGAGTTGATTTCGGTGACCTGGCCGCTGAAGGGCGAATAGACATCGGTGACCGCTTTTTCACCTTCCAGTTCAGCGATCCGGTCACCGGGGACTACGAGCTGGCCGTGACGCGGCAACACCAGTGATACGGGATTGTCGAGAAGTTTCACGGCGTAATCGCTGATACCGACGGTGGCGATGAACCCGTCGATGCTGACCCATTCGTGAGTCCTTGCGAAACGCAGTTCGGCAGGTTTCATGGCGACCTCTGAAGGGGTCTGTCAGCGAGCGTGACCCTGAATGACGTTTGCGGCGACTTCGCGTTCGAGTTCTGCGATTTTCTGGAGCCGCCGCGCGTGTCGGCCTTCTTCGAAGGGGGTTTTGAGCCAGATGCGAATCACCTGATCGGCGAGTTGATCGCTGAGCTGATCGGCGGAGAGACAGATGATGTTGGCGTCGTTGTGAGCGCGACTGTATTCGGCAGTGACGCTGTCATGGCAGGTGGCCGCTCGAACTCCGGCAAACTTATTCGCGGTGATGCACATGCCGATACCGGTGCCGCAAATGAGGATGCCGCGATCAAGCGTTCCTGCGGAAACCTCGCGGGCCACCTGAGCAGCATAGTCGGGGTAATCGACGCTTTGAGGCTCAAACGGGCCAAAATCCCGGACCTCACACTCGAGGCTTTGCAGGAGTTGGGTGAGGCGGGACTTGAGAGATACACCGCGGTGATCGCTGGCTATGCCGATCTTCATGGAAGTTCCGAGTCTTTCTTGAGCAGGTCGTTAACCCAGTGTCGCAGATTTTCGGAAATCTGGGAAGCACACAGGCGGTAGTCTTCAACTGTTCCACCCACGGGATCCTGGATGTCGCGTCCGTCACGGCTGAGCAGTTGAAGTCGGGAGATCTGATCGGGGCAGGAATCAGCCAGCAAACGCCAGTGACGCTGAGTGAGTGCAAGGATGAAAGAGGACTGATGCACCATTTCCGGAGTCACCTGCTGGCTGAGGTGATCCGAAATATCCAGGCCGTATTCCCGCATCACCTGTACAGCTTCCGGCGAGGCCGGCGAATGCTCCCATGCTGCCACTCCGGCGGAAAACACATCCACGCCTTTTTCGCGAAGCTCGTTCGGGCGACAGCCCAGAGCCTGTGATGCGAGCAGACGGAACAGAGCTTCAGCCATTGGGCTGCGACAGGTGTTGCCTGTACAGACGAAGAGGACACGCAGTACGGATTTTCGGGACCCTTCGGCCATACTCACTGGATTTTTCCCTGATATATGACCGTTGAGGGGGACAAAAACAATTCCGGCTGCTGCCTGAAAAGCCACCATCCTAAGCTGCCCGCCGGGGAATCTCAAGTTTTCGCAGCGTTTCCACGATCGGTTGAGGCGGAATTCCGCGTCCGATCCGCCTCCAGTCCCCTCCAGCATCCCGATTTTACCGAAGATTCCAGCCAAACCGGCACCAGGGATTCTGCGGTTTGTTGCCTTTTTACCAGGAATATCGGAAGATCCGCCCACGCTCTTCCAACGACACACGACTGCCAGTACAGGACCTTCTCCAAGTGAAAGATCGCGTCCATCGGCTCCGTCGCTCCGCTCGACAGCAGCTTCGCCGACTGGGTGAGTTTCGCGGAATTCGCCGCCAGCCATTCGGTTCCTACCAAAAGTCCGTTCGCCGACTCTACGACGGCCCCAAAGGAGCGATGCTGAAATTCAGCAGCCTGATCTCGCTCCACGAACCGCTGATGGGGCGTCTGTTCCACTCAGGTCGCTTCGACGCGTCCCGCTTCAACCGCATCCTCGACGTTGGCTCCGGGGCCGGACAGATCCTCCGACACCTGCTCGCTACCTCCCGCCCTGACTGCGAAATCGTCGGCTTCGATCTCTCCTGGGAAATGCTCCGCCGCGCCCGCGAACGACTCAATTCCCCGCGCCCCGTGTTCGTCGCCGCAGACATGCGCGCCCTTCCATTCCGCGATAATACATTCGACTGCGTCACCTGCGGCTACGTGCTCGAATATCTCCCCGATCCCCGTGAAGGACTCCGCGAATTCGCTCGAGTCCTTCGCCCGGGCGGCGTTATTCTCCTCCTCGCCACCGAAGATTCCTTCTCAGGACTCCTCACCAGCCACACCTGGAAGTGTCGCACATTCAACCGCCAGGAACTCAGGACCGCGGCCGAAGACTCCGGACTCAACTGGGGCACCGTGCACTGGTTCACCCGCTTTCATCAGGCCTTCAAACTCGGCGGTATTCTCGTTGAACTGGAAAAACCCAATGAATCCTCCGTCTGATCACTCCAGCTCTCCACTCGTCCAGCGATTTCTCAACGCCATCGAATGGGCCGGAAATAAACTTCCTGACCCTGCGTTTCTCTTCGTCTGGGCCATTCTCCTGACCATGCTCGCATCCCGCTGGCTGGCCCCCATCGAATTCAGCGAAACAGATCCTCGCAAAATCACTCCATCGCCCGCGCCCGCTGCGGCCGCTGCCACACCGGCTCCTGCTGCGACAACACCACCTCCAGCCGCGCCCACTCCCACTGATCCGCGAATCCGCGTTATCGACCAGACCAGCGGCACTGCACTCGTCGGACTCCTTGGCGGAATGGTTAAAACCTTCACCGACTTCCCGCCACTGGGAGTCGTCATCGTGGCTCTCCTCGGCGTCGGTGTCGCTGAACACGCCGGACTCATCCAGGCCATGCTTAAAACACTGTTGAAATTCACGCCCACTTTTCTTCTCACACCAATGCTCATCTTCGTCGCCCTCATCAGCCACTCCGCCGGCGACACCGGGTACGTTCTGATCATTCCTCTCGGAGCCGTTATGTTTCAGGCCGCCGGGCGGCATCCGGTGCTTGGAATTACCGCTGCCTTCGCAGGGGTTTCCGGGGGCTTCAGTGCGAATTTTCTGCCATCCTCCCTCGACCCACTCCTCCAGGGCTTCACCCAGAAAGCCGCCCAGATCATCGATCCCTCAGCCGCCATCAATCCCCTCTGCAACTACTGGATCATGACCGTCTCCTGTGTCGTGATCACTGGTGTTGGCTGGTATGTCACTGACCGCATCATCGCCCCCCGCATGCAATCCATGCCTGTCGATGGACAACAGGACACCGGCTCCGATATGCACTCACTGTCCCTCCGCGAATACGCCGGTCTTTTCTTCGCCGGACTCACGCTTCTTGCCGGACTTGCTGCCCTCTGGTACTTCGCTGCTCCCGCCGATTCTCCCTTCCGCGACAAAGGCTCACTCACCGATCACAACGCCCCGATGATGAAATCCATCGTGCCGCTCATTTTCCTGCTGTTCCTGATCCCCGGTACCATCTACGGAGCGATCGCCGGAACCATCAAAAGCCACCGTGATATCGTTCATGGCATGACCCGCTCCATGGGCTCCGTCACCTACTATCTCGTCATGGCCTTTTTCGCTTCCCAGTTCGCTGCCGTGTTCTCCCAGTCGAACATTGGCGTCCTTCTGGCCGTCAAAGGCGCGAACTTTCTGACCAGTCTCAAAACAGCCCCCCAGTTCACCGTCGTTGGCATCATTCTTCTCACCACCTTCGTCAATCTGCTGATCGGTTCCGCCTCGGCAAAATGGGCACTCCTCAGCCCCATCTTCGTGCCCATGCTCATGACGCTCGGACTCTCCCCCGAACTCACTCAGGCCGCCTATCGCATCGGGGACTCCAGCACCAACATCATCACGCCACTCATGCCCTACTTCCCACTCGTCGTCAGCTACGCACAGAAATACGTCAAAGGAACGGGCATCGGCACCATGATCTCGCTGATGCTTCCCTACAGCATGGCATTCCTCCTCAGCTGGACCGTACTGCTGCTCGTCTGGTGGGGACTCGATCTGCCGCTCGGAACCGCCGCCGATTACTCCTGGCCCCATGGTCGCTGATCCGGAAGCACCCTCCCATGAACGAATGGCTCATCACAATCCGCGATCAACTCAGCGACCACGGCATCAAAGTGGTCGTTGCAGTTGGATTCACGATTCTCGGCTGGCTTTTCGGACGCTGGAAGGCAGCCCGCGACTGGCGTCGCCGCGAATTCTTCAATCGCCTGAATATCTCGCTCAACAGCCTCGTCGATGGCAAACTGCTCATCCGCACCGTGCTGGAGAAGTCCTGCGAAGAAGTCTTCATGAACCGCATCGCCGTCGATCGACTTTTGCAGGCCGCCCAGAACACCACGCCCGCCGATCCCCTGATCCCACTCATCCCTGACGATCGCTGGTTCTACCTCAACGCCGTCCTCAACGAAGTCTCTGAAAAATTCTCCACCGGACTGTTCCTCCGGGAAGCCTCGCGACCCCATGATGCAGTCAGATACCTGATCTGCCTGACCAACGAATGCGATGGCGACGTCCGCACTCGCAAAGTTCGCGCGATGGTCATTCGCAGAGATCGTCTGCTCAGACTTCCCGCCGAACAACCAACCCTTGAAAGCCCACACCACGCTGTTCGCTGGAAAACACTCCAGCACATGCAGAAACGCTACGCCGCCGACCCTTCGCTGTTTCTCGATGTCGAAATTCTCGTCTGATCATTCCGCCCACCACTCCCCTTCCCCAAACGCCGCTTCACCACTGCCCGACTCCCGCACGATCGCCCTCGCCTCGCTCAACAGCCCCCGAACCCGCAGGACCACTCCACCAGAAAACGCGCCGATCAGCGGTCCACCCGGCGACTGACGCGTGTTTAATAACGGAAGCGTCTCTCGCGGGACTGCGTACCCCGCCGATGTCAGCAGAGTGTCGCTTGTGAGCACTTCCGGAGCCCACGTCAGACGGCCAGCTTCAAGGGCTTCCCGCAGCAGCCCGGCGGTCACCAGCACATCAAAGATGTTCTGCAGGTCGGCGAGGGCCGCGTGCTTTTTCACCAACTCCGCCCGTCGCTCGTTAAACAGCCGCGCAAACTCTTCTGAACTGCCCTCCAGATTTTCCGCATCAATCAAAGTCCCGTCCGCCGCCATCAGCTCTTCCTGAGCCAGCAGCTGAAATCGCGGGCCATCCAGCAGCCATAATGAACGATCCTCAGAACAACTGAGATAGCCAGGATCGGCCGCAAACCACCAGCGACGCATCATGTTGTCGCCAGGCTTCGCCAACTGAAGTGTGCTTTTCAATCCCCCCACGCCCGCTCGCTCCACTCCGATCGCCAGACGCTTCATCAAATAGTCTGCCTCCACCATCGATAAACTCATCCGGCTGTCTTCCGGTACACCAAACGTAGTGACGTTCCAGCGGCCCATCAGACGAATCATCTGCTCCATCCGCGCCTGAGCCACCTGGAGGGTTGCCGGAGTGGCATTGGCTCGCAGCCAGGCCTGAGATTCAGCAAGTCGCTGTGGATCGGGATCGATCGAACACCCACATCGCTCAAGGATTTCCGGGGCCCGCAGGGCCGTGAGTAAATCTTCGAGACACAAGACGGGACGGCCACTGTCGAGCCCCGTCAGACGACCACCGGCCGCCGGAGCAAAGCTCTCGGCAGGACCGCTGATCACAAGGTCCCCGGCAGCATCAAAGACGATATCGTCGATCCGAGTCAAACCGGCCAGAAACAGAATCTCAGGCGGCAGCGGCTTTGACATTGTCAGCAGCCGCGATAACTCGGCGTCCAGTCGCCGCAGAGAGACACTCCGACGCTCCGCCGGTTTCCGCAATGACTCCGGCAAGGTCTTCTGGGCCTGCTGACGACGCTGCCGCATCGCCGCCGCTGAAATCGGGGCAGCCACAGCACGATCAATCAAACCATCTGCCCGAATCAGAATCCCCCCCGGAAGCTGTCCACCGCCACCGCCACCCCCGCCACCGGGACCTCCACCACCCTGCTGGGCCGTGGCAGGAAGCACCAGGCTGCAGACACACAGACCCGCAAGAATGCAAATCTTCCACCAGCAAACATCACGTCGCATCGCGGACCATCCCTCATTTCAGTGTGAAAGCGACCAGTACCGGTCATTCTACAGAAGAACCGAGCGAAAGCGGGAAAAAACGGGTGCAACATCAATCGAAGACGATAAAAAGTCCTGAACGACGTTCGATGACAGCCTCTTCAGTTCCCCAAAGCAACCCGTCACTCGAAATCCTGCGGGCGTCGCCGTCAACCTGTCAGCCGCGACGGCAAGCACTGTGATCTGGAAAGTGAAGTCCACTGCACGCCGGAAAGTCAGCAGAACCGTGGCGTAAGCATTAGGCGGATTGGGGCTTCGTCAGTATACTCCGGCAACGTCGGGGGTCTGTCTCAAATCCTGCGTGGGGTCCTGAAGTCGCATGAAAGTGGCGCTGTTTATTCCCTGTTATGTTGACCAGTTCTATCCGCATGTCGGCATGGCCACAGTAGCCTTGCTGGAGGCATTCGGCGTACAGGCCGACTTTCCGGAGGCTCAGACATGCTGTGGCCAGCCGATGGCCAACAGTGGCTGCATGGACGAAGCCAGACCGCTTGCGGAAAAATACATCAACGTGTTTCGTGACTACGACTACATTGTCTCACCATCGGGCAGCTGCGTGTCGATGGTTCGCAATCACTACGACCATCTGGTTGCGGAGGGCGACAGGGTGGCGGTTGAGGTTCGACAGCGGACGGTCGAGTTAAGCGAGTTTTTGCTGCAGGTACTGAAAATCACGGATGTACGTGGAAAGTTTCCGTGGCAAGTGGGAGTTCATCAAAGCTGTCACGGACTCAGAGAGCTGCGTCTGGGACCAAGTTCCGAGGTGATGGCTCCGCGCGACAGTCTGCTGCAGCAGCTCCTGGGGGGACTTGATGGGATCCGGTTTTCTCAGTTATCACGTCGGGACGAGTGTTGTGGGTTTGGGGGCACATTTGCTGTTGCGGAGGCCGGAGTTTCGGCGATGATGGGAGAAGATCGGATCAACGACCACCAGCAGGCGGGCACTCAGGTTCTCACTGCCGGCGACATGTCCTGCCTGATGCATCTGGAAGGACTCATTCGTCGTCGCGGAGTGAACATGCGTGTCATGCACTTCGCTGAAATTCTCGCCGAGGCCATGGCTCTCTGAGTCTGACTGTTTTTTCGAAAACGAATCTCCTCCCACCCGAGGGACACCCTTCATGGCTCATCCTGCACTTGCCGACGCCTTCACCGCCAATCGCGACCGCGCTCGCTGGCACGACCGCGCCCTCTGGTTCGTGCGCGAAAAGCGGGACCGCATGGCATCCGGTGTTCCCGAATGGGAGCTGCTTCGGGAAACGGCCTCGGCCATCAAACAGCATACGCAGTCGCTGATGGCTGATTACCTCGAACAGTTCGAAGCCCGTGCAAAGGAACTCGGCGCCGTTGTTCACTGGGCCGTGGACGCCGCAGAACACAACCAGATCGTCCTTGCGATTCTGCAGAGTCACGGTGCAAGGCGACTGGTGAAAAGCAAATCCATGCTCACCGAGGAATGTCATCTCAACCCCTTCCTCGAACAGAACGGGATTGAGGTGATTGATACTGACCTTGGCGAACGAATTGTGCAGCTCCGCGAAGAACCTCCCAGCCACATCGTGCTCCCTGCCATTCACATTCGCAAGGAAGAGGTGGGCGAATGTTTCCATGAGCATCTGGGGACAGAACAGGGCGCGTCAGACCCAAAGTACCTCACGGAAGCCGCTCGAAACCACCTGCGTCAATGCTTCTGTCGCGCCGATGCAGGGCTCACCGGAGTCAATTTCGCCATCGCCGAAACCGGCGGAATTGTCATCTGCACCAACGAAGGCAACGCAGATCTGGGAACTGGCCTGCCAAAAGTGCACATCGCGTGTATGGGCATGGAAAAGCTCATTCCTCGAGCTGCGGACCTGTCCGTCTTTCTGCGGCTGCTGGCACGCTCGGCCACCGGTCAGCCAATCACCACCTATTCTTCACATTTCCATGGTCCGCAGCCAGGTGGTGAACTGCACATTGTTATTGTCGATAACGGTCGCACTGAGATTCTGAAGTCTGAGTTCCGCCGCAGTCTGGACTGCATTCGCTGCGGGGCCTGCATGAACACGTGTCCCGTGTATCGTCGCAGTGGTGGGCACAGCTACGAATCCACCGTCCCCGGCCCCATCGGCTCAATCCTGACACCGCTGCAGACCCCGGAAAAACACAGTTCACTCCCCTTCGCCTGCAGCCTCTGCGGATCCTGTACCGACGTCTGTCCGGTCAAAATACCGCTCCATCACCAGCTCTTCGCAATGCGGGAACACCTGGACGGCAAGCGGCTGATCGGAACCGGCAAAAAGCTGCAGATGAAGCTCTTGTCCGCCGTGTTTTCGCGAACGTGGCTCTATCGTCTGGCTGGCTCAGCAGCCCGACTCGCACTCAAAATTACGCCCCGCTTCCTGCTCTACAGCCCACTCACGCCCGCCGGTGCCTGGGGTAAGGAACGCGAGATTCCCGCAGCGCCGCCAAAGTCATTCCGGGAACTTTATGCTGCTCGCCGTGCCCAAAAAGCAGCAGGTAGCAGCGGCGACCGTGATTCCCGGTAAGACTCCCGGAGATCAGGCGACCCGCCCCTGACAAACATCGTCCCCTCACGACTCTGTTGACCGTAAAACCTGTGAGTCTGATCTGATGCCTCAACTCATAACATCCACCGTCCTCAGCTGTTCCGCTGCCGGACTTCGAGAATTCCTTGGCAGGCCATCAAATCTGCCGGAAATCAGCGACCCGGAGATCGAACTCGAAATTCTGAAGGCTCCGGAACTGGTGATCGCCGGAGAAAAAATCGTTTTCCGTGTGACTGCCATGGGACTGCGGCAGCGAATGACGCACGAATACCTGCTCGCCACGGATCTGGAGATTCACGAATCACTCGTCGAAGGCCCGCTGCCGGTCTGGCGACACCGTCAGATTCTTGAGGTTCTGGGTGAACAGGAGTGCCGGCTGACGGACGAAGTGACATTCGAAACTCCCGGGGGTCTGCTGCGATTTGTACTCACGGAAGAACGCATTCGTGAGTCACTGGAGACGGGTATGAGCTTTCGCTATGAGGCGCTTGCAGAACGAGCCAAACGCGGCGATCTGCTCTGAGTCCGCACTGCAGGCCAATCGAAAACTCTCGAATGCGATTTTTGTGATCATGGATTTTTTGAACATTGCTGTGTCCTCCGCTGAGTCAGGAGTCCTCGATGTTGACGTCGCTGATGTTGGTCTTTCTGCTGCTGCCCGCTGATCCGACTGCGTGGCCCGGTTTTCTTGGAACGAATGCCTCGGCCATTGATCCGGCTTCCATCCCACTCAGCTGGGCTCCTGGAAAAAACGTCGCCTGGGACGCCTCGCTGCCGGGTCACGGTCAGTCCAGCCCGGTGATCTGGAACGATCGTGCGTTTGTGACCACAGTGGAAGGAGAAAACAAGGAGATCTGCCATACGCTCTGCCTGTCGCTCGCAGATGGCTCAATTCTCTGGGATCACAAACACACCTCGACAGCCCCGGACCCCAATAGTGTCTACATCAGCCGTGCAGCGTGCACACCAGTCATCGACAGCCGGCGTGTTTACGCTTTCTTCGAATGCGGTGACCTCGTTGCACTCACGCACGATGGCAAGCCTGTCTGGACAAAGTCCCTGTCTCAGCAATACGGAAAGTTCGTCAACAAATTCGGGCTCAGCGCATCACCCGTGCAGACAGACGATGCCGTGATCGTGCTGGTCGATGATGAAGGCCCTTCCTATCTGGTCGCGATCTCCAAGGTCGACGGCAGTATTCTCTGGAAGACCGATCGCAGCAGCCGCACCAGCTGGAGCAGTCCAGCCCTGCTGAATCTGGCCGGGGTGCCGCAGGTGGTGGTGAGTTCCGCGGGATCCGTGGACGCTTATCACCCCTCCACCGGAGCTCAGCTGTGGACATACACCGACATCGGCGGCAACACAGGGACAACTCCGCTGCCTGCTGGTCCCGACGCGTTCCTTGTGGCGGCTTCCCCCGGCCGATCCGGCGAAAACTCTGAAGGTGCCAAAAAATCGAATGCCCTGCTTCAGGTGACTCGGGACGGCGAGCAGTGGAACGTGAAAAAAGTCTGGACGTCGTCCGAAGCAACGCCGTCCTGGGCGTCCCCATTTGTCCATCAGGGCCACGCTTACTGGGTTAATCGCGTGGGCGTCGTTTACTGTCTTGATGTGACTACTGGCGACACAAAATATGCGCAGCGCACAAAACAGTCCTGCTGGGCAACACCTCTGCCCATAGGTGACCGGATTTACTTCTTCGGCAAGGAAGGCACCACAACAGTGCTGGCTGCCGGACCGGAATTCCGCGAGCTGGCGATCAATGAACTGTGGCCGGCGGATATTCCGCCGACAGACAACGGAGCTCCGAAAGTGGATGACACCAGTGCGGAGCGCAAACAGGCGAACTCTATGTTTTCCGGACCCACACAGTATGCGGCTGCCGCGGTGAGCGGCAGTCTGCTGATTCGAGTGGGCAGCCATGTGTTCTGTATTCGCGAAGGCAGCGGTGCTGCGAATTAGCCCTCGTCCGCTTCCGATCGATCCTCGAAATTTTCGAAGACATTCCCAAAATTTTGCCGTTTTTCTCCGCGTGCCAGACCCGTTTCTGCCAGTTAATGATATGCCGGACCTGCCTGAACCTGTGCAGATCCAGATCGCATACCATTCAATTTGCTGAAGGGGCTGCAATGACGGATTACGAAGCTTTTTGTTTTCGAGCAGAGTCCTTTCGGGGGCCCCTGCTGCAACTGATTAACCGCAACCTCGTCGCAGCCGTTCGACGTCGTTTTGATGCGGAAGATGTGCTGCAGGAAACGCTTTCGCAGTGTCCACCGAATGTGGCCGAACTCCTGCAGCTCCCGGACGCTCGCTTTCACGGCTGGCTCCGCACCGTCGTACGGCGACGACTCTGTGACCTGCAGCGCTGGCATCTGGACTCCAAACGCCGGGATCCGCGTCGGGAAGTCTCAGAAGGCTCCGACAAGGACACCGGCAATCTGCTCGCAACACTCTATGCAGAGCAACCGGGTGCCGATGAACTGCTCGAAGCCGCCGAAAAAGCTGAACGTTTGAAACGCGGCATGAAGACGCTCAGCGAAGACGATCAGCGTTTACTGGACCTGCGTTACCTTGAAGAGCTGCCAGCGCAGGAGGTAGCGGCCCGTTTGGGATTGTCGATGGAGACCTGCCGTAAACGCGACTATCGCGCACGACTCATGCTGATAATTCTGCTGCTGCGTCTGCAGGCCTGAAAACAGGGCGTCCTCTGCCAGAGTGAAACGGCGTCAGATGATGCAGGATGTAAAGACATCGGGCGTGTGGCCAGTGTCAATCCACCGGTACGGCCCTCGCACCACCGTCTTCCCTGCACCGTCTCTCACGACGTGGTTCAATCCCGAACAGCAGGCACCGAGCCACTCGGCTTGCAGGCTGCCAGCCGCTCGCGTTCCGGACGAGTTTTGTAAAACGGATCGAGGGGATAGCAGCCTGACACCATGCCATTCCGCGGCGCTGTGGTGCAATCACTGAAGGTGCGGCAGATCAGCTTTCGCTGGAGTGGCTTTCCGGCAAGCGTGTCTGCCGGCAGTTCCGGCCACGACAGCACCATCCTTCCAAGTCCGATGGAGTCTGCAAGGCCCAGTCGCACGACAGCCTGGCCGACGTTGGGCAGCCACTCCTGAAGATACGAATAGCCAGAGCCAACCGTGATCAGTTCGGGGACCTGCTGTTTGAGCAGTGCGGTGGCCTGAATCTGTCGAGCGACTCCCACTAACGGGTCTTCGGGCGGTTGATAACCGTCACTGGGGGGGAAGAGCGCGGGACGCTGGATGTGGGGGTTGTAATAAGGACTGCCGCATGTGGAACAGAACAGGTCAATCCCAAGCTCGACAAGCAGGCGCAGGAATCGCAGCGGTTCGGCGGGATCCATACCGTGTCCCGAGCCATCGCCACCAAACGCATGGGGATACGGCCCCTGCCACGAAGGCACTCCTGTTCGACCCGCATCCTTTCCCGGCTGGAATGGCACAAAGTCAAAGACACTCAGCCGGACTCCGATCCCAAGCCCCGGTGCTGCAGTGCGAATGCCCGAAGTAATCTCCCGTAAAAATCGGGTGCGATTTTCAAAGCTCCCCCCGAAATCCCCCGGACGATCAAATCCAGACAGAATCTCGTGACCCAGATATCCGTGGCAGTGCTTGATGTCCACCCAGGTGTAACCGGCCCGCTGGGCCTGAACCGCTGCCCGAATAAAATCATCAATTAATCGACGCAGGTCGTCGTCACTCAGCAGACTGCTGTCCGAGTTAACGCCGAAGCGGGCATCCAGTATCGGGTGCCGATAGGCGATGGCCGGCTGAAGTGGCTGACCTGGCAGCGGCCGCGCGAAGCGACCGGAGTGGGTGAGCTGCAGGCCAATGAGCAGATCAGAGGTGTCTCCGAAGGCGGTGGCGTGGGTATCCACAAGCAATTGCCGCAAAGCCGCCAGTTCAGCAAGGTTTTCTTCGCAGATAACCAGCTGATTCGGATTGGCACGGCCATCGAAACGAACAGCGACAGCTTCACAGCCCCACATCAGCTTGGCGCCACTGAGCCCGAAACGAGTCCAGCGGCGGCGAGTCAATTCGGAGGGGCGGCCGTCCAGCGTCCCGTCCCAGCCCTCCATTGGCAGGATGCACCAGCGATTGCCGATACGACCACAGACACTGGTGAGCGGCTGCGCGAGCACACTTTCGGGACCGCTTTGCAGCTCTTCGTCAAACGGCAGATCAATACCAAGCTGCTGCAGCCGGCTGGAGAATTGCGCTGCCGTTCGCAGTGCAGAAACGCGGGGCCATGACATGGGACTTCCAGTTCACTGTTTCTTTTCTGCTGCAGCCTTGACGTCCTTCGTGAAACGCCCGCTCTCGGCTGCTCTCATCAACACAAGATAGTTCAACCGCGCTGCATTGGCGATTTTAGAAAAGTTAATGCCGTCCATGGTGTCGGTGGTCTTGTGGTAGTAAGGATTGAAACCACCGAATAGAAAAGAGACGGGAATCCCTTTGTCTGCGAAGGACGCCTGATCGCTGCGGTATGCAACTGTCTGCTCTTCATCATACTCAAACACAAAACCCACATGCCGGTTCATCTCCAGCACCAGCTGGTGGAAACCGGTGGATTCCAGCTGGCTGCCCACCAGATGAATGGTGTTCCTGTTCTGATCGGCCGGCTCATTCGGCAGCTCTTCATCGCGGCCAATCATGTCGATATTGAGCATACAGAGCATGTCATCGAGTGGTTTGGTGGGGTTGCGGGCATAGTGTCGCGAACCCAGCAGACCGCGCTCTTCGGCACAGAAGGCAATGAACAACACGCTGCGACGCGGCTTGACAGGGTTGGCGTGAATGGCTTTGGCAATCTGAATAATGGCTGCCGAACCGGAACCGTTGTCGTCAGCGCCCGGATAAAGCTCTCCACGCTGAACTCCCAGATGATCCAGGTGAGCTCCGATGCAGATATGTTCGTGACGCAGCGCCGGATCACTTCCGGGATACCATCCAATCACATTTGGAACATCAATCGGATCACGTTCCACCGCCAGACTACAGCTGGCCTTGACGGCCGATTCCACCGTCACCAGTGCACTTTCGGCTGGTTCGCCTTCGGGAAAAAACTGAGCATCCTGGCCGCAGGCGGCGGCAATCAGATTGGCGGCTGACCGAACAACAGACACCGCAGGAAATGCCGACGGCTGCTGTTCTGTCTGATTCACCGCTTCGTTGCGAACCTGACCACCATCAGCCACCAGCATCACCGCAGCCGGTTTGCCCTTCAGCAGCCACGCGTCGTCCGCCGCAAAACGACGACGTCCACGCACCACCACAAGACAATTCGCAAACTGACCCTCCGTGATTTCCGGACGCTGCTCGCCCAGTTTCACCAACACAATCTGAAGGTCGCCCTTGTACTCGCCGTTCCAGCTGCTGATGCCAACGTCCGTACCAACGACACAAGATTTTCCGGCAATCTGGACCTGGCACTGGTCCGGCAGAGTATTCAGACGAATGAACGGCATGTTCTGATACCAGCTGCCGTTTTCGCCTGCAGGTTCGAAACCACAAGCCTTCAGCTGCTCAGCAACCCAGACGGCAGCTTTTTGAAAGCCCTCCTGCCCCGTACCCCGGCCACGCATTTCGCCCCCGACCAGAGTACTCAGGATTTCCCGCGACTGCTCTTCAGTGATACTGGAAAAACCTGCGGCGTAGTCCGCCGAGACCGGTACCGCACCCGCAAACGGGCCGTCTGTGGAAAATGCTTTCGGCAGGCAGCAGGTCGCCGCAAACAGCACCAATAACGGGAAACGCAGAAACCGCAGCATGGGGAGGCCTCTTTGAAAACAAACGTCAGAGTTCTCAGCTGTGGAATGTCCCCGATCCTGACAGCTTGTTCAAGCCAGTTTCAGAAACTGGTTCCTGGATACTCAGAGTCCTGAATGGCGAGGGAAAAATGAGAAAGCCTGGACCATGGTCTGCGGCAGCCCCCGGACTGACTTTCGGAACGCCATACGACAGCTCAGGAACACTGGGGCTCGGTCATCGGCCTGACTGACTGTGCGGGGGTCAGCAGCGAAACGAGCATCGAACACAGGGCTATGCCAGCAACCACTCCAAGACTCACTCCAATCGGAATGTGCCAGATATCCATCAGCAGCATCTTGATGCCGACGAATCCGAGAATGGCGGCCAGGCCATAGTGCAGACAGTGGAAGCGATCGAGCATTCCGGCAAGGGCGAAGTAGAGTGATCGCAGTCCCAGAATCGCGAAGGCATTCGACGTAAAGACGATGAACGGATCACGCGAAACAGCAAGCACAGCCGGGATCGAATCCACCGCAAACACAAGATCCGACCACTCCACAAAGGCCAGAACCAGAAGCAACGGAGTGGCGGCCAGACGACCGTTTTCCCGGACGAAGAACCGATCTTCATGATAGTTCTTCGTCACGGGAAACAGTCGCCGACACAGACGCACAACCAGCGCTTCATCAGTACTCATTTGTCGGCTGATTCCCCGCAGCATCTTCACCGCGCCAATCAACAGCAAAAGGCCGAATACTTCAATCAGCCAGTCGAAGCGTTCCAGCAGCGCTGTACCGGCGAAGATCATCACAACCCTCATCGCCAACGCGCCAAAAACGCCCCAGAAAAGCACCTTGTGCTCACACTCCCGCGGAACTCGCATCGAAGCAAACACCATTGCGAATACAAATACATTGTCAACACTCAGAGACTTTTCAATGACGTACCCGGTGAGAAACTCAAAGGCAGTACGAGTGCCCGTGAAGATCTGAAGCAGGCCGGCGAAGAGCATTGCCAGACCAATCCAGATCAGGCTCCACGTCGCAGCTTCCCGAAACCTCACCACATGCGCCCGACGATGAAACACGCCCAGATCCAGCGCCAGCATCGCTGCCAGAAACACCAGAAAGCCCACCCACGCCCAGCCCGGCAACCCGTTCATCACAGCTCTCCGCTCCTCCCCCAAAAATAAACTCCGGCGCAGCGAACACCGCCGCGCCGGTTAAAAACACTTCCTGCTAAGCTCGGCCACGTTCAGCAAACTTCAGTTACTGCTGACCGGGTTTGGCCGAAGCCCCCGTCGCTGGTCCATTCGCCGCTGCAGGCGTCGAGCTACGGTCCGGGCCGCCCGATCCGCCGCACCTGCCATGACCGACTCCACCGATTCACCGGCGTCACGCACCAGCACATCCTGGGCACCCCGAAGGCCAACCTGCAGACAGCACAACACGTCCCGACCACCTTTCGGCCCGTTCACGTCCGTGAACACTGCCTCTACTCGCTCAATCCTCAAAACAAATCGGCTCAGGGCAAACCACAACCGTCGCTCGCAGAATTCCCGCTGGTCTGCCGTCAGTACCAGTCCGTCGTCTGAAATGCGAAGTTCCATAATCTCACCTGCTCCCATAGAAAAAATGATGCGTTCAATCCTCACCTGTCATACGCCCCGACAGCTCCGGGCCGGCGGTGGACTTCAGTCGCAGCCAGTACACTGGATCGGAGGGATCCGGAAAACGTTCGCGGAGTTCGAGGGCCGTCTGCTGCAGCCGCTGTGCGCCGCGAGTTACTCCAGTGGCGGCATTGAGCCGCAGCCGCCGCTGCTGGAGTTGCCGGTGGATCCTGTCTGCCGCTGTGCTCAGAGCGTCCAGTTCGTGACCTGCCATCATTGCTTTGCCTCCTGTCAAAAGATTCGCTGCCCTCCGGCCCACTGCCGGATTCTTCGACAACAGTCTACGCGTCGCATGATCTTTGACTAATTCAAACTTTTCTGTTGATACATCAATTAAATTGATGTATGAGTTCGTGCATGAACTTCCTCAATTACCATCATCTGCTTTACTTCTGGATGACAGCCCGCGAAGGCACCATTCAAAAAGCCGCCGCACGTCTGCATGTCGGTCAGCCCGCCATCAGCACTCAGCTGCGACAGCTGGAAAAATCGCTCGGTCAAAAACTCTTCCGCAAATCAGGCCGCACTCTGGAACTCACAGAAACCGGTCGCATTGCATGGCGTTACGCAGACGAAATTTTCAGCCTCGGCCAGGAACTCACAGATGCCGTGCGCGGATATCCCACCGGCCAGTCCCCACGATTCGCCGTCGGTGTCGTCGATGCTCTGCCAAAACTGATGGCCCGCAGACTTCTTGAACCTGCCCTTCAGCTGTCACCGGATCTGCGTCTGATTTGCACCGAAGAAAACCTGCCGCGTCTGCTTGAACAGCTCACGGCCCACCAGATCGACCTTGTACTTTCCGATTCACCGGTAACCGCATCGATGAATGTCCGGGCTTTCAATCATCCACTCGGTGATTCCGCCGTGGGACTGTTCGGCGTTCGCAAACTCGCTCGACGCGTCCGAGCCGACTTCCCGCAATCGCTTAACAATATCCCGCTGCTGCTCCCGGACCGCTCCACCGCCCTCCGCCGATCCCTCGACGGCTGGCTTCAGCAACACGACCTGCATCCTTTGATCCGCGGCGAATTCAGCGACAAGGCACTCATGAAGGCTTTCGGACTGACTGGCGAGGGACTGTTTCCCGGAACGATGGCGATCGCGGACGAAGTCTGTCGCCAGTATGATGTGGAACTGGCCGCCGAACTGCCCCATGTTCGCGAACAGTTCTTTGCCATCTCTGCCGAACGCCGCATCAAACACCCCGCAGTCCTGGCGATCACCAGCACTGCTCGAAAGGACCTGTTCCTCTGATCCACGAACCGTCGCTGCAGGTGCCATGCACCTCCGGGCCGTAACGGGCCCTTTTCTCCGGCCACTGCCCCACCTCATTTCCCCGATGTTTGCGACTGCGGGGACTGTCCCTGCCAACGGCACAGTCGTTGCAGTTTCTCCTGACTCTTCGGTTTGTGACGATTCTACCGTCCAGCCAACCGCCGCAGTTGCACGCCCGCCGCCGTGTCCGCGGGGACTGTCCCCGGTGCCGCACCAAATGATGCGGATACCAATAAATTCTCTGGGATTTTCACTGCCGGTGCCATGCACCTTTGGGCCCACCTAGTCGCTGCCGATGCCATAGTCGCTGCCGATGCCATGCACTTCAGGGCCGTAACGGGCCCTTTTCCCGGCCACGGCCAACCTCATTGTCCCGGTGTCTGCGACTGCGGGGACTGTCCCCGGCAACGGCACAGTCGTTGCGGTTTCTGTGGATTCTTCGGTTTGTGACGATTCTACCGCCCAGCCAACCGCCGCTGGTACACGCCCGCCGCCGTGTCCGCGGGGACTGTCCCCGGTGCCGCACCAAATGATGCGGATACCAATAAATTCTCTGGGATTTTCGCTGCAGGTGCCATGCACCTTTGAGCCCACCTGGTCGCTGCCGGTGCCATGCACTTCAGGGCCGTAACGGGCCCTTTTCCCGGCCACGGCCAACCTCATTGTCCCGGTGTCTGCGACTGCGGGGACTGTCCCCGGCAACGGCACAGTCGTTGCGGTTTCTGCGGACTCTTCGGTTTGTGACGATTCTACCGTCCAGCCAGCGGCCGCTGGTACACGCCCGCCGCCATGCCGGCGGGGACTGTCCCCGGTGTCATACCAAATGATGCGGTGCGAATAAATTCTCTGGGATTTTCGCAGCAGGTGTCACGCACTTTGATGTCGTGCGCACTGTTACCCGGGGGATTAAGATCCCCCGCACGCCTTGTCACGGTGGAGCGGATCCAAAGAACGAAATCAGGTGTCCCTAACACCGTTTCACCATCCCACGGCGAGGCTCCTGCCGAGCCACCGAACGCTGATCCACGCTGTGAGCGATTGCCTGCGTTTTTACGGAGCAGCAGTGATCGTCGCAGTGCTCGCGGCAGGGATGCGGCTCAGCAGGAGCTTCGCCCTCCCGGTTGTGCGCTTTGCCCGAAAGGCAGGGCCATCGGGCGCATCGGCTGGGAGCTCGCTGATGCGCTGCTGAATCTGCAAAAGACATCTGGCAGGTGAGTTGACAGCAAGTGAAATCGAAGGAATGCTCTATCCTTCGTAATTCCTGACGAGGCACATCGAAAGAGAGGTACGCTGTGGCTCTGTTGCATCTTTATGCTGGCGACGACGTTCGAATACTGGCTTCAGCGGATCGACGCGGGGAGGCCAACCGCTATGCGATCGCTGGCGAAGACGATCTCATTGTGACCCTCGACGGCCTCGTTCGCAGTGCCAGGCGTTTCGACCGAATCCTGTTTGATTCACATGGTGGTCCCGGGTTTATCGAGTTTGGAGACCGCTGAATCCACGCTGACTGGTGGCGGCAAGTTGAGGGTCGAAATTGGGGTAATCTCACAACTGCCAATGCGCGAGTTTACTTCAATGGCTGCAATGTCGCACAAGGGCCTGCTGGCCGGGTATTTCTTGAAGCGGTTGCTGCGGCCCTGCTCAGCCCAGGTGGCGGCGAAGTCTTTGCCCATACTTCGATAGGATTTTCAAATATGTTTTTCGCACATGTTGTCCATTTCACGGGCACGACTCGCCGTGTCATAGCGGGCCCCAACGGACGGATTCTTCGACGCATCGAAGAGTAAGCGACGGTTGCGGGCTGCGGTGCGGGGCTGCAAAGGGGGCGGTCACAACGTCGTCTGGACCGGGATTCAGAACGGCGGCATCTCGAACTCATCAGGAAGCATCGCCGGGCGGGCTGCCGCGGAGGTCGTGGCGACAGAACCGGGCGGGAGTGGGCTGGAGGCGTCGTCAGAGCTGATGTGAACTTCCGGAAGTGGCTGATCGGGCTGGGCCTGGATTTCGAACAGGAATCGAGACGGCACGGCTTCGCGTCGCTTGCCCCACTTCATTCGGGCGACAGCCCGCGTAAGTGTGAGGTGATCCATGGCTCGAGTGATGCCCACATAGGCCAGCCGCCGTTCTTCGGCAATGGCCTTCTCTGTGTCTTCTTCGATGCTGCGTTTGTGCGGCAGAAAGCCTTCTTCCATGCCCACAAGATACACCCGAGGGAACTCAAGTCCTTTGGCAGAGTGCAGTGTCATCAGGCGAACGGCATCGTTGTCCTGCTTTTCGTCCCGGTCGGATTCTTCTTCGCGATCCATGAGTGCCATGGATTCAAGGAATCCAGTCAGAGTTGGATCCGGGGCTTTTTCGACGTAGAGTCCAATTGAATTGACGAATTCCTCCAGCAGCGCGCGACGAAATTCCGCCTGTTCCGGCTCCTTGTACTGTTTGGCAATTTCGGATTCGTAGTTGATTTCCTGGAGCAGACTACGGGCAAGCTCGGGGAGTTTCGCAGGAGTTTCGTGCATGGCTGCGGCATAGCGCTGCAGCAGTTCCTGGAAGGAATTCAGCGGAGTCACTGCACGAGACAGAATCAGGCCGTTCGCAGCAGCCTGCGGCACCATCTCCCAAAAACTGATTCCCTGTTTCACGGCCGCCTGCAACAGCTTTTCCGTGGTGGAATCACCGATTCCGCGGGCCGGAGTGTTGATAACTCGCAGGAGTGAAACTTCGTCGCGGGGGTTGTCGATGGCTTTGAGATAGGCCATCAGGTCCCGAATTTCGCGGCGATCAAAGAATGACTGACCACCAACCAGCAGATAAGGCACCTTCAGACGTCGCATTTCCTGTTCAAACAGTCGCGGCTGTTCGTTGGTGCGAAACAGGATCGCCACCTGTTTCGGCTTGACTCCAAGCTGCCCGATGAGATAGCAGATTTCGCGGACTACGTGTTCGGCTTCGGCGGTTTCATCGTCAAACACCTGCAGGCGGACACTGGATGCGGATTTCTTGTGAGCAATCAGGGTTTTGTCATGTCGATTGCGATTGTGTTTCACAAGTCGATTTGCGGCAGCAAGAATCTCCGGAGTACAGCGATAGTTATGTTCCAGACGCACCACCTTCGTGCCGGGAAAATGATCAGCAAAGCGAATGATGTGCTCAACCTCGGCACCACGCCAGCCATAGATCGACTGGTCGTCATCGCCCACAACACAGATGTTTCGATGCGGCTTTACCAGTGACTGAATCAGCTGAAACTGAACACCGTTGGTGTCCTGATATTCATCAATCTGAACGTGGTCATATCGCGACTGATGCCGCTGCAGGATGCCTGGGTGTTCGTGAAACAGGCGAACGGTGAGCAGCAGCAGGTCGTCGAAATCGACCGCTCCACTGGCCCGCAGCTGTTTCTGATACTTGCGATAGGCCATGGCGGCCAGAAAGTCGAAATCTGATTCCGTGTGATTGGCGGCTTCGCTGTCCAGTACTCCCTGCATCTTCCACCGGCTGATACGGTTGACCAGATCACTGGGCTTCATGGTGTCGTCGCCCAGTCGGATGTCGCGGAGCGCTTTGCGGGCTGCAGATTCCTGATCGCCACGATCATAAATGGCAAACTGCTTCGGGTAGCCAAGGGCCTCAATGTCTTCGCGAAGCACGCGTACACACCACGCGTGAAAGGTGGCGACTTCAGGCCGCAGTCGCGATTGCCGGCTCACCAGCTTCAGTGCCCGCTCACGCATTTCCCGCGCGGCTTTGTTGGTGAATGTCACCGACAGAATTCGATCCGGCCGGATCCCGTGCGCAATCAGGTTCGCCATGCGATAGGTAATCACACGAGTCTTGCCGGTTCCGGCGCCCGCCAGCACAAGCAGCGGTCCGGAAATGGTACTGACGGCATCACGCTGCGGAGCGTTCATTCCCTGAAGATTGATCATGCGTCCAGGTGAAAAAAACGGACTTGTGGATGTGTAACCGGCGACGTCGTCGGGGACTTCGCAGGCTACCCGCAGCGAGCCGGCAAATCAACATCGGAACGATTGACGGGGAAAAGTCGAGGAAATCCGGGGAATCGAGGGCGGAATCTGCTTGACACACGCCGAACGCCAGTTGCATTCACATGCTTCCGCATTCTGCACTACACTCCCGCCTTCCCTCAACAACATCACCCCCAGAGCCAAGTCACATGCCTGCAATTCTCAACGGTACCGTCGTTCTGCCTGATCGAATCCTGAAAGATGGGATGGTGCAAACCAGCGGCTCACAAATTCAGTCAGTCTCGCGTCGTCATCGCCCAGGCCGTGGCATCACCGAGATCGATGCTCAGGGTGGTTACATCGTTCCCGGCTTCATCGATATTCACGTTCACGGTGGTGGGGGAGCTGACTTCATGGACGGCACCATCGAGGCCGTTCTCACCACCTGCCGCACTCATCTGAAGCACGGCACCACCACACTCTTCCCCACCACCACAACCGGGTCTATGGCACACATTCTGGAAATGATCACCGCCTGCCGATCCTCCGCAAAGCTGCTCAGGTCCGGCCGTGAAACCGGCGCCGCAATCGCCGGTATCCACCTCTACGGACCGTGGTTTGCACCCGACAAAGCCGGCTGCCACGATCGCAACGAATGTCGCCCGCCTGAACTGGAAGAAATTCGAGAGTACTTCCGTACGAAGATGATTCGCATCGCCACCTGTGCCGCAGAACTTCCCGGCGCCGAACTTTTCTGGAAGGTGGCCCGCAAACACAACTGTCTCATCACCTGCGGTCACTCAAATGCCTCGTGGACTGAAATGTCACGCGCCTTCGAATACGGTATGCGACATGTGGACCATTTCTGGTGTGCCATGAGCAGTGTGCCGTCGCTCCGCCAGCGCTTCGGCACACCCATGCAGGCCAGCATGGCGGAATTCGTGCTGATGAATCGTGACATGAGCACCGAAGTCATTGCGGATGGCTGTCACCTCGCTCCCGAACTCCTTGAGTTCGCCGCTCACATGCTCGGCCCCGAACGACTCTGTCTTGTCACCGACTGCAATCGCGCTCTCGATATGCCGCCTGGACCCTCGGTCTTCGGCCGACACGACTGCGGCACTCCTTTCAACAGCGATGGACGCGTCGGCTGGGCGCCCTCCGGGAGCCTTGCCAGTGCCGTAACCGGAATGGACCACATGGTGCGACAGATGTACCAATCGACCACCGTCGGACTCCCCGCGGTCATCCGCATGGCCACTCTCACTCCCGCCGAACGTACCAGCATGCAGCTCACCCACGGCAGCCTCGAAGCCGGCAAAATGGCTGATGTACTGGTGCTCGATGAAGATCTGCAGGTCCGGCACATCATTCTGCAGGGAAAGCTGAACCAGTAGCCAGACGGAAACCACGACGAACAACACCTCCCTGACCCACCGCTACAGACGAGGCAGCTCGCCGCATAAACCATGCTTTCATTTCGTCAACGACGTCTCTGATCGCAACGGTTGTGCTGTCGCCCGCTGCAGCCGTACAGTGGCGGATGAGACGAACGACCACGACATCACACTGCCATCTATTGTAATGCGTGTGCGCCCCGGACTTGTCAGTTCAGCATCAATGTCGTCTGCTTCCAGCCCATCACCGAGTTGCTCTGCCAGCTGTGGACGCAGATTGTCGGCAAGCAGTTCCTGAAGGAAACTCGCGGACGCCAGATCAGGTTTCAGCTCCAAAGGCAGCCCACTGGAAACGTCCTCCAGCGTCCCTGTGATCAACTCAGCCTGCATCCGCCTTGCCGTTACCGGATCACCCGACCCGTCACTCCAGACGATGGTGACGCCATCCGGCCGTGGCTCAATCCACATTTTCCCCTTGAACCACTCAGAATTATCCTGCGACTCGGTTGCCGTCCCGTTCAGTAAACCGGCTGGATGCAGAGCACCATCCGGATCAGGAATAACGAGGTTCTGCTGCAGATTTCCCGGCTGGAGCTGCCAGCTGCCGTCTGCCTGCCGCTGGCCGGTCAAAGCGATTCCAGTGAGTACCACGCGGCAGATTTGCTGTTTACCGTTCGCGGTGCCGGATCGGGCAAGTGCAGTTCGAAGCAAGTGAGTCGCTTCAGTGGACGTGACGGTGCTGATCTGCTCCAAATCTGCAGATAGGAAAGCTGCGGTGTCAGCCACCGACTGTTGAGAAGCGTTCTGGGCTTCAGGGAAATTCGCGAGATTCGCTGGCTCCACGCTGATTTCCCAAACATCCGCATTGGTCACTGGAGTGACCGTCTTTGGCGGGATGGCCTGATTGGAACCGCCATTCCGGTGAATATCGGCCGTGAAGACGGAAAGTAACCAGCCGTCGGCTGTCTCCATGCGGCGCTGCAGCCAGTCCTGCCAATGCCCGCGGAAACCCCAGTCGATTGCAGCAAGCAGCAGCGCCAGTCCCAGTGGCGCCAGCAGGATTCGTCGAAAATGCGAAGGAGCGGAATGCTGACGTGTCTTTGGTGTCATACTGATCTCGATTTCTGCAACGAGGCGCGCAGCGTGAGCGCAGAATGTGTTATCAGGTTCAAATGCCGGGAGTCACCGGCAGGAGCCTGGACCGATGCAGGTCCTGTTTTGTGTCAGAGGACATCTGCTGTATATAACACTGGCAGAATGATGCCGCAGCTGCGGGAATTTCTCTAAAATTCCGCGTGAAATTTTTACGTAGCTCGACCGCAGGCGTTCCTGCGCTGTTCGGTCGGCAGCAGTGCGAATGCTGGGTTTCAGCGTTCACACCAGCGTTGCTGGAGCGGGCCGAATGCATCGATCCGCCGGTCGCGAAAGAATGGCCAGTGCGTTCTGGCGGTGTTGATCAGTGACAGGTCGCAGTTGACATGCAGGATGGCGTCGCCGTCATGAGCAGCCTGGGCAAGCACATTGCCGTAGGGGTCTGCCAGAAAACTGCCGCCCCAGAATTCAATGCTGCCCTCCAGCCCCGTACGGTTAGGTGCCCCGACAAACACACCGTTTGCAATCGCATGACTTCTCATCATCGTTTGCCATGCCGAATACTGACTGGCACCGTAAACATCCCGCTCGCCCGGAATCCAGCCAATTGCCGTTGGGTAGAACAACAGCTCCGCCCCCTGCATGGCGGTTAGTCGAGCGGCTTCGGGGTACCACTGATCCCAGCAGATACACACACCAACTTTGGCGTAGCGGGTTTGAAAGGCAAGGAACCCGAGGTCACCCGGGGTGAAATAGAATTTTTCGTAGTAGAGCGGATCGTCCGGAATGTGCATCTTTCTGTACAGTCCCGCGATTGAGCCGTCTGCATCGAGGATCACGGCGGAGTTGTGGTAGAGGCCGTGAGTTCTGCGTTCAAACAGGGGCACCACGATGACCACCTGATGTTCTCGGGCAATCGCCTGGAGTGCGGTGGTGGTGGGGCCTGGAATGGCTTCTGCCAGTTCGAAATTTGCGTGATCCTCGGTCTGACACGGGTACTGGGTGTTGAAAACTTCCTGCAGACAGATCACCTGAGCACCTGCGCGGGCTGCTTCGCGAATCTGGGCGATGCTGCGATCAAGATTCTGCGAAACATCGGTCGAACACTGGATCTGCAGCAACGCGGTCCGCACAATTCCCGGAGCACTCATCGAGTGATGTCCTGATCTGATCGACTGGAAAACGGAGTTGAGTGCGTAAAAAATCGGTTTTTCCGCACCTCTGCAGCATAGCAAATTGATCGCAGGCTTTCGACATCACCGGCACGATCCCTGCGAATTCTGCTGGACAGAGGCAGGAAACGGGCGGTATTCTATCGGCCTCCCCAGCCCCCGCTCCCAACTCCCTCCCCTTCCCTCCCATGCCTTCCTCAAGCCCCCCCGCGATCGCTCGCCGCGCTATTCTCCGCGCAGGTCCACTCGGCCTGTTCGCCACCACGTCGCTTGCCCGCGTCGCCCCCGTCGCTGCCGTCGTCGCCGCACCCACCACAGGAATTCTGCACTCCCCCGGGTTTGGCCGTGCTCGACGCTGCCTGCTGTTGTTCATGTGGGGCGGTCCCAGCCAACTCGATACGCTCGATCTGAAACCCAGCGCACCCGCCGAAGTTCGTGGCGAATTCCGCCCAGTCTCCACCGCCACTCCCGGTCTGCAGATCTGCGAACATTTTCAGTACCTTGCGGCACTCAGCGAACGCATCGCCGTCGTTCGCTCACTCTGCCACGACGACCCTGCTCACCTCAGCAGTGCCCACACCACCCTCACCGGCAGCCTGCCGCCGGTGAACAAAAGCGACGACGAACCTCCCAGTCGCCGCGATTCCCCTCACGTCAGCGTCGTCGCCGCGGAATATCATCCGGCAGCCCCCGGCATGCCCGGCTCTGTCATGCTCCCGTGGAAAACACTGCACCCGGCCGCGCCCGGAGGTGTCGCACCCGGACAGACTGGCGGCTGGCTCGGCAGCCGTCGCGATCCGCTGCTGGTCACCGGCGACCCCGCTCAGCCAAACTGGCAGGCCCCCGCACTGCAACTCCTCGATGGACTTGACTCCCGCCGACTCCATTCCCGACAACAGCTCCTTGATGCCGTCGATACTCAACAGAGACGACTTCATCAGATCGCCACTGCTGCCGATCTCACCAGTCAGCAGCTGGAAGCCTTCCGACTGCTGGCCGGGCCAGCGGTTCGGCAGGCTTTTGATCTCACGCGTGAAACCGATTCCACTCGTGATCGTTACGGCCGCAACATTCATGGCCAGTGCGTGCTGCTGGCCCGAAGATTGCTTGAATTCGGCGTGCCCTTCGTAACCGTCAACTGGCACAACGATGGCCGCAACTTCTGGGACACTCACGGCAACAACTTTCAGCGACTGAAAAACGACCTGATACCCCCCGCCGATCAGGCTCTCAGCGCAGTGCTCAGCGATCTTGAAGACCGCGGAATGCTCGCCGATACGCTCGTTATCTGGACCGGAGAGTTTGGACGTCGGCCACAGATCACAGCCAGCAACGCTGGCCGCGAACATCACCCGTGGTGCTACAGCGGCCTGCTTGCCGGAGGAGGCGTTCGCGGCGGTGCCATCTACGGGGCCAGCGACGAAATCGCTCGCTTTCCCCGCGAAAAACCAGTCTCACCGCACGATCTGACTGCCACCATTCTGCACAGCCTTGGGATCCCACCGGATGCCACACTCAGCGACGCCACCGGCCGCCCTCATCAACTCTACCACGGCAAACCCATCACCGAAATCTTCAGCTGAATCGACCCCGCAGCTGACCACCAGGCCTCCCGCGGAATGGAATCGGAATCTCTTTGTTTGAATTCCAAGATGGCCTGGCCTCCGCTTCGAAAACCCAGCATCAACCTCACCGTTGGTAAGCTGAAACACCAGATCGCTGAGGCTCCGCCGGAATGATTCGTTGTTAAAGGGCAAAAACCACGAGCCCTTACCGCCCAACTCGGTGCACATCATCACGGCGCTGTCGTCCACCGCGAAGTGCACGGCGCACGGCCAAATTCGAACAGTTTCTCACGTAGGTCGCGGTCGTAATCCTGTGGTCTGACAGCGTGGTAGCCGGTGCCGCCGCAGGACGCGGGGGCCTCGCCCACCATGCTGGTCGCAACGGCGAGGCCATCGGTCCCGGTCAGGTGGTGGAAAATCAGGATTTCGAGGCCCTTTTCAGTGATGTCTGTAGTCATGACAGAGCTCCCTCGTCGGACGATTCAGACTGGTCCGACTGCTCGGAGGTACTATGCTCCTCTTCGGGCAACCCCCTGATTGCTTCGCGCACATCGAGTTTGCCAGTCACAACGTCCGCGACGAGCCGGGTGCGATATTCGCGGAGCAGGGTGATTTCGCGTTCGAGGCGGGAGATGGTGGTGTTGGCTGCGATAGTCTCGACCTCAGTTGCGGCCAAAAGCTGCGTCTGCTCTTCCACCGGCAGAACTGCCAATTTGAATCGCTTCATCTACTCACATGTCAGTGCGCCTTTCGTGCTTCCTGAGTCGTCGCTCACGGAGCGAAGCGTTGCGTAGGCTGCAGTCCGACCGAGCTGAAGATATTTTCCCGCAATCACTGGCACACGCGGAGTAATGCAGGCGAGGTGCTGATTGATTGTCGCCTCAATCCCAGACACTGCTGACATGCCACGAGTCTTCCCTCGCCCGTAAGGGCAATCAGCACGCTGCCAGCAGTAACTCCTGGCAAATGGCAATCCTTCAACGCGGTTTGAGTCACGAACTGGTCTGCGCTGTCGACGAAGCCCCCGATTCACATGCGAACGATTGAGCCACGGATACGTTCCGCCACTCCAGCAGGTCAGATTGCTTCGCGACGGCGTCGAACCGCTGATGCAGGGAGCCTGGCGGAAGACCCGGTTGCGATTGTAGCCGGTGGCCGGGGTGATGCAGCGACCGGCCCGATGGCGAAGGTCCAATGGTGGCTGGCTGGGCTGGTTCATAACAGGCAACGTTGAATATGGAGACGGAACAGTCTCATATCCAAGCCTGCTGCAATATGCGGGACCGGTCCGGTTCTGATCGCCTGTTGAAACCACTTCAGCCATCAAGCATCGAAAACCCGACAGATGCAGACAGTAAATGTCATTCAGAGCCTCTTTGTGCGAAGCGATTGCCTGCCGGAATTTCAGGAGTCTGAAGACGGCGACGATGATGTTGGCGGAGTACAGCAGATCGATCCGTTTTTCGTTTTCGCTGGCGTGATCAACCACATCGAATGGGCGTCGAGCAGGATGGACCGTGAGGATTTACGGGGTGTTTCCCGCAGCGAACGGGTGCGTTGGCGGGGATGTTACTGGCCGAATAACATCGACCGCACGCCATCAGGCACCTTTGCGTGAGACCAACACTCCGGGGAAAGACCGATCGCGGAAGAGACGTCAACTGGCAGGCAGAACGAAAACACGCCAATTTGCCCGTTCTGACACCGTTTTGCCATCCGAGGATTTCCGTGGCAGCCCTTCGCCATTTTGCGGAATCCGCGCATCCATAGTCGACCTTCGCACAGGACTTCGCAAGGATAAGTCAGAGGTCCCCTGCGTTTTGTTCACCCTCTCGTCGGATGCCATACCCGTGTCATTGTCGATTCCTGTCATAGACTGCCGCAACAGCGACGCTCGACAACTCTTCCGCCAGCTTCGCGAAAAGCTCAGTCCCCGTGGCGATGTCGTCTCCGAAGCCGGTCGCCAGAGAACCATCGAACTCTTCGGCGAACCGCTCAGCCCCCGCGAAGTCGTTCGCCGCATCTGTGAAGATGTGCGGCAACAGGGACTGCAGGCCGTGCTTCACTACACCGCGCGGCTGGATCGCCGTGAACTCACCGCTGAAACGCTCCGAGTATCCCCTGACGAACTGGCCGCCGCGGCTGCTCAGGCTTCCCCCCAGTTTCTCGCAGCCATCCGCAGGATTCGCGACAATGTCGCACAGTTTCAAAAGGCAGTGCTGCCGACTGACGTCCGTGTTGAGCGACCAGCAGGTGCGGGTTCCATCGTGCTTCGCCAGCGATATCTTCCCATGAAACGTGCTGGCATCTGCGTTCCCGGTGGCGCCGCAGCCTATCCCTCCACCGTACTCATGACCGCTGTCCCCGCTCAAACAGCCGGCGTTCCCGAAATCGCCGTCGTCGTGCCTCCCACGCCCTTCGGTGGCTATAACACGGATCTCCTTGCCACCTGTCACGAAATTGGCATTCGCGAAGTCTACCGCATGGGAGGTGCTCAGGCTGTCGCGGCACTTGCTTATGGTGTCGAGGGCATTCCACGCGTCGATAAAATCGTCGGCCCGGGAAATCTGTTTGTTGCCCTCGCCAAGCAGCATGTCTTCGGAGACGTGGACATCGACAGTATTGCCGGCCCCAGCGAAGTCATTGTACTCGCCGACGAAACGGCCCGCCCGGATTTCGTCGCCGCGGATCTGATCTCCCAGGCCGAACACAGTCCCGGTTCAGGAGTGCTCATCACCTGGCACGCACCACTCGTTGCCGCCGTGCAGGAAGCTCTCGAAACTCAACTCAGACAACTCCCACGCGGTGATCTCGCCCGCCAGTCACTCGATGACTACGGCGCCCTGATTATCGCTCGCAGTGAAGCCGAGGCCGCAGAACTCACCGATCTCCTCGCCCCCGAACATCTGCACATCTCCATGGATGACCCCGAACGAATGCTCAGACAAATCCAGAACGCCGGCGCTATCTTCCTCGGCCACCACACTCCCGTAGCACTCGGCGATTACATCGCTGGACCCTCGCACGTCCTGCCTACCGGTGGCACTGCCCGCTTCGCCAATGGCCTCGCCGCTTCCGACTTCCTCAAACGCTCATCCATCATCGCCTACGATCACCAGGCCCTCGCAGCCGATGCCTTTGATGTTCGTCTCATGGCCGAAAAAGAAGGCCTCACAGCCCACAGCGCCAGCGTCGATATTCGACTCGGACAGTGAAAGTGCAAGTGGCTGGTGAACCTGGCCCTGCAGGCCGCAAAAGCGGCTGACTTCCCCTTCCGAATCAAAAAACCGTTTGCGCCGCGACGACAGACAAGTCAGATACGGCTTTCCTGCCATACTTTCCGTACGTCATTCGACGAATGCTGCCTCCCGCAAACAGAGAGGCTGATCGCTGCCCGCTGCCCCACTCTGATTGGCTCCCTGCTGAGCTGCTATCTTCCCCTTTTTCGGCCTTTCCCAAATGCAACTTCGGCAGCTTGGCACGACGCGTCTGCATGTCACTCCAGTCGCCATGGGGTGCTGGCCCATTTCAGGAATTACCAGTCTCGATGTCAATCCGACAGACAGTCTGGCAACGCTCCGGATGGCTCTGGACAGCGGTATCAATTTCTTTGACACCGCGCACTCGTACGGTACCAGTGAATCGCTGCTGGCGGAAGTGATTCGCGGACGTCGTCATGAGCTCGTGATCGCCTCCAAAGGCGGGCTGACACGCCGTGACGGTCGGCAGATTCACGACGCCACTCCGAAGGCGCTGCGGGAACAATGTCAGCACTCCCTGCGGCAGCTCAAATGCCAGCAGATTGACCTTTACTACCTGCACGCACCCGACCCGAACGTCCCGATTGAGGACTCTGCGGGTGCCATCGCCGCCTTGATTGCTGAAGGCAGCGTAATCGCCGCCGGGGCCTCGAATCTCAGTCTGAGCGAACTGCGGCGATTCCACGCTGTGTGTCCACTTTCCGCCATCCAGCCACCCTACAATCTTCTGCAGCGAGGCATCGAAACGGACCTCGTCCCATGGTGTCTCGAACAGAACATCTCCCTTTGCGTTTACTGGCCCCTGCTCAAGGGACTGCTTGCCGGTCAGCTCCCTCGCAACCACGTCTTCCCAACAACGGATGGGCGGCACAAATACCCGATGTTCCAGGGGACAGAGTGGCAGCGGAACCAGGACCTGCTGGATGAGCTTCGGCCGATTGCTGCCGAGCTCAACGTGGCTCTCGCGACGCTCGCCGTGGCGTGGACAATTCAACAGCCCGGGATAACGTCGGCATTGTGCGGCGCGAAACGCAGCTGGCAGATTCAGGAGTCCTCCGCTGCAGCCGCACTGCAAATTCCCCCGGATGCGATGAAGGCCATCAATCAGGCGCTGCTGCGACGTGGTCTCCCGGATACCAAAGCCGCCGTCTGACAGTGCGACTGATTTGCAATGACCACAGAAACCGCGAAACTGCAGCCTGCGTCAGACGAGACTCTGACCGGCTTCTCAACGCGCGCTGACGGTTGCAGCTCGGGCTGCCCCGTGCTCCTTAATTCTCTCGTTCCGGAACCCCCCGCCATCTATGCACTTTCTCATCACCAACGACGACGGTTTCGACGCCCCGGGTCTTGCGGCCCTGCACGCTGCCCTGCAGCCACTTGGCCGGATTACCGTGGTGGCCCCAGCGGTCTGTCACAGTTCTCGCGGGCACGCCGTAGATACAAGAAATCCGATTCGGATAGAGCGACGGAGACAGGATCCGTTTGGAGATTTTCGGGTGGTGCATGCGTCACCAGCGGATTGCATTCGTGTGGGCCTGCGGCATGTGCTCACAGATCCGCCTGACTTTGTCGTCGCTGGCATTAATCCGGGGGCAAATCTTGGTGTTGACCTGTTTTACTCAGGAACCGCCGCGGCCGCTCGGGAAGCAGCTCTGCTGGGCATCCCCGCAATCGCACTCTCCCGCCTGATTCATCCCGACTTCCCCATCGACTGGACCCGACTCGCCCAGCACTCAACGCGCGTGATTCAGCTGTTGCTCACGTCGCGTTTTCGGCTGCCACCGGGCCATTTCTGGAACGTGAACTTTCCGACAGTTCCGGATGAACAATATCCGGATGAGCTGACCATAGTGCCGCAGGGGACAGGTCCGCACGCCGTGCAGTTTTCTGTTGTGGAAGACAGCGGGGATGCGCAGTTGCTGGCGTATTCTGCAAGTTATCGCGAGCGGTTGCGGTCCGGAGAATGTGACGTGCATCACCTCTTCGAACAGCGGCTCACGGCCACACCGGTCGGACCGTCACTGACAGCCGCAGCCATTCCTTCGCTGCACTCACAGATCCCCCTGAATTCCGCAGCCTCCGCGGATTGACATCCGAGCGGCAGCTTGTCAGGATTCCTCCGTCGTTCAGGCAGGCGGCCTGTGCAATAACGTCACGGAGGATCCGTCGCTGCCGCTGATAATCAACAGCCTGCAGCAGATTTCTTTCCGTGTTCAGCCCGAAGCTGTCCGGCTTCAAAACCAGGTATGCACGAACATCTGACAATCCTCAGCGGCCGCGCAAATCCCGACCTCTCCCGGGAAATTGCAGCCTATCTCGGCATCGGACTTGGACATGTCGAAGTCGGCAACTTCCCCGACGGCGAAATCAGTGTCAAGCTGAACCAGAACATCCGTGGCTGCGACGTTTTCCTCGTTCAACCCACATGTCCGCCAGTGAACGAAAACCTCGTCGAGCTGCTGGTGCTGATCGATGCCTGCCGCCGCGCCAGTGCCGCCAGAATTACAGCCGTGATGCCCTATTTCGGATATGCTCGACAGGACCGCAAGGATTCTGGTCGCGTCCCCATCACTTCAAAACTGGTCGCCAACCTGATCGTCCAGGCCGGCGCCCATCGAGTGCTTACCATGGACCTGCACGCCGCGCAGATTCAGGGGTTCTTCGATGTGCCCGTGGATCATCTTTATGCGGCCCCGATTCTTGACCGGCATTTTGCGTCGCTCGCGATTCCCCAGGACGAACTGGTGATCATCAGTCCGGATGAAGGCAGCATCAAACGCACCCTCCAGCACCAGGACCATCTTGGCGGAGCACTGGCCATCGTTGACAAACGCCGAGCCAACGCCTTCGAAACTCGACAGGCCAACCTGATTGGTGGTCCGATCGAAGGAAAAACGGCACTCATCTTCGATGACATGATCACGACCGCAGGTTCCATCTGCGGTGCTGTCGAAACTGTTCGCTCACACGGTGCCCGTCGCATCTACCTTGGTGCCACCCACGCCGTGCTCTGCGGACCTGCAGCCGAACGCCTCGAAAAAGCCCGCGTGGACGGGATCGTCGTAACCAACACCTGCCCCATCCCCCACGCAGCCAGACTCCCGAATCTCACTCGAGTTTCCGTCGCAGAACTCCTCGGCGAAGCCATTCGCCGTGTGCACCGAAACGAATCAGTCAGCTATCTTTTTGATTGACTCACCAAATCTCAATTCACTCAGCTTCACCGTTCTTCGCACCCGTGAACGCCCCGTCGTGTCGTGAATGCGAAACTGAACTGACGGAGAGCCAGACCAGTTAATCTGCAGCATGCCAAAATGAAAGTCGCTGCACGCTTCACCAAGACGATTGCCGTTCGGTTCAATTTTGTCCCAGTCCTGATTGATGCCACTGGCCGTCAGATCGTAAAGCGGATAACAGTCAGCAGGCCGCAGCACAGAAAGCTCGCCCCAGTGAACGTCGCCTGAAATGAAGACAACGCCCTCAGCTCTAGTTTGCCGAATCAGATCGACCATCTTTAACAGCTCCCGCGGAAAATTCGTCCACGACTCCCAGCCGTTGTATTCATGGCTGAATTGAATGCTGCTTCCGATGATTCGCAGATCCGCGGGTTCTTCAAGGCGCGCCTTCAGCCACGCCCACTGCTCTGCACCAAGAAGCGTTTTCTGAGGATCGGTGTCCGGCAGATAGTCATTCTTCCAGCTTGTCAGCGGGGACTTGAGCGGCGGGTCGCGGAAGGTGCGGGTATCGAGCAGGATAATCTGAAGTTTTCTGCCGGACGCAGCATCTTCGAAGCGGTAGGACGTATAGATGCCAGGGTGCCGGCGTCGTGGGCTTTCAGCTGATTCGTTCCAGAATTTCAGAAACAACTCCTTCGACTGCTCCTTCAGCGGATACTCCCGCCCCGCGTCATTTTCGCCGTAGTCATGATCATCCCAGGTTGCAATGGTCGGTACGCGCGATCGGAGTGCAAGGAACTCAGGACGCCGTCCAAGTGTTGCGTATCTGGATTCGAGCACCGCGAGGTCTCGCGTGTCGCCGTAGATGTTATCGCCAAGGTAGATGAACAGTTCCGGGTCCCAGTCCAGCACGGTATTCAGGATTCGCTGCGGTTCGTTCTGGTTGCCGCAGGAAGCGAGAGCGATGCGCGAAATCAGCGGGTGCGTCGTCGGCTCGCAGGCCGGAGGCAGTTTGGCTTCCTGAGCCGTCGCGGTGGCGGTGGCTGTGAGCAGTAAACAGGCAAGTATCTGCAGTCTCATCAGTTTCTCCGGCGCGCTGGGAACGCAGCCTCTGGTGATTGTTAACTGAATTTCCGAGGTGACCAATTCCAGTCGGCGTTTGTGTACTTTTCGCGAACAGCCTGTGAAATATGGAGTTGCTGCAAGACAGGTTGCAGATCCAGTCGGCGTGCAGTGGCAATCGTCTGGAAGAGCATTCAGCGACTATTCAGTGAGATCTTTTGTCGCGGACTGCAGCAGACGTATTGTCTCTTCAACCAGCAGTTCACCGCCACCGTGAGCAATCGTGCTGTTTGTGGGTTCATAGCCACCGCCCGCGAAAGCTGCACGAGTTGGAACGTAGAAGGTTTCGACACAGTTGGTGAGTTCGAGAATCATGGTCTGTCGACATGGCGATGCACGTTTGATTGCCAGCCCCAGTTCCACAAAGACCTCTCCCGGCAGACAAACAATTGCAAGATCCCGTCCAATACAGATCACCTGCAGATCCACCGGCAGTTCGGGGCCGACGCCGGCCAGTTCCTGTGTCAGGCGTCTGGCGAGCACGCCGTCGGTGTCGCCGGCGAACCGTGGCGAATTGCGAAGCTGGTCGATCATGAGTGTCTTGTGTGCCGTAACGTGGTCGAGGAATTCGACGGGCTTGCCGGCTGCAACGTCGCTCAGCCTGGCGACTGATGCGGCCACGGCTTCCGCACTCACCGGCTGGAGTGGCAGTCGTACTTCCTTTGAACGAACCGTGAGCACTGGAGTTTCGATCCGTGTGAGCGTCGGCAGAGCGGCCACGATGGTGCTGCCGATCGACTTTCCAATGACGTCAGTGGAATTGCGCTGGGTACCGCGGGGATTGACGTGATTAATGTCGCCGCAGCAGCCGGTGCCGAAGATGGAAATGACGTCCGAGCCCAGTGATTCCCGAAGAACGTTACTGATGAACACCGGATAGTCGGCACTCCATTTCGTGCCCCCGACTGTGTCCAAGTGCAGAGCGAAGTTACTGAAGATGGCGCGAGGCCGCCCGTCAGGGTGCCTGACCGCCAGCAGCGGAATCTCCGGATCGATCGGGCCTGCTGAACGCACAGTGCCGGCATATTCCAGACCCACCCACGTGCGAACACTGCCGTCCTTCTGCACAAATCGTCGGTTGAACGAGACTGGCGTCTGCTGTTCACCCCAGCCGCTCTCCAGCTGCGAGGGTGCCAGCGATTCGTGTGCTTTGACAATAGCTTCCACGGTCCCGTCGATCAGGTGTGGGATATAGGCCAGCCGCTGCGGAGACTGTTCGACACCTGTCATCGACACAGATTCAGCGGGGGGCTTTTGAGCCGCCAGCCAGCCGTAGAGCGATTTGTTGTAGTCGGGCGCTGTGTGGGAATGCGTTGCGGATACGGCAATGCTGGAATAGGGGATACCGGTTTTTTCCGATGCCCGGCGACGGACAATTCGCGAGAAGTCCGTTGTGATGCCAATCAGATCACAGACCACGATCGCTGCCTCGGTGCTGCCACTGCGAAACACGATCGCCTTCGCCAGCAGTGGATCAGTTGTGCCTTCGCACAGCCGTTCATGAAAGTAGCCCGCCATCGGGAAACCTGCGGGCGGCGTAATGTCGGTTTCCGCGACGCCCACCTCGATGCTCGCCCCGTCGGCCGCTGTCGCGTGCCCAGGCAAGAGTATTACCGGCGGCAACAGCAGAATTAACAGCAGACAGTGCAAGCCAGAACGGCGGGATGTTTCTTCTGAAAAATGCATGAAGACCTCGTCAGCCTAAGCAATTGGAAGCAGTGACCGGAAACGCCGTACGGCATCAGCCACGTCGGCTGCCCGCTGGTCTCCGCCCGTTCGTTCAAGGCACATCCAGGCGTCCGGATTCGCCTCCACGAGCACGGCGGCAAGTTCAAGCCAGTCCACCGCGCCGTCACCAAAACTTGTCTCAATACCACCGCCATCGACATCCTTCTGCGCATCCCGAAGACGTATATAGCCGACATGCTGCCAGGTGCTGCGGTAGAAGGCCACTGGATTTGCAGCCGACATGATGCAGGCACCAGGGTCAAACACAAGCCCCACAGGGCCAGCCTGAATGCGGGACAGCAGCTGTCGCACGCGGTCCGGGTCGCAGCCCGCGATTATGAGCTGCAATGCAGCACCGTACCGCGATGCATGACCGGCGAGGTCGTTAAGGATTTCGCAAAGCTGGCTGAAATGGTCTGCGGGACTGGGCTGACGAGTCCCCCCGGCTGAGGCAGCGGATGGTGCAAATGAAAATGGAAACAGCAGCGAATCCACGTTGTCGTTGGAAGGCATATTCGGGGACGGTTCCGGTGCTGCCTGGGACGGATCCGGGATTCGACCGACGCGAATGATCACTTCGGATGTTCCCAGCTTTCGCGCGATGCCACAGGCTGCCCGGATACCTTCCAGACGCTGTTCCAGTGACTCGGCATCTGCGAGCGCATGCCGGGATGGGTAATACAGGCCGGCGACCTTCAACTGATGTTCCTCAACGTGATGCCGCAATTGGCGCAGGGCTGAGTCTGAAAAGTCGGCAGCGCGCACTTCAGTACGCGCATTCAGGCGCAGGCCCTGAACCTGCTGCCCAGCCGCCAGACGAATTGCCAGCCGCAGGTCCGTCCCAAAATCCTCCGTCGCTGTCGCCAGCCGAAATCCCATCTCTGTACGCCCTTTTCGATGTTTTCGAGCACCGGTCCATTCCTTGACGCGGATTCTACTCAACTGTCAGAACGAAACCCAGCCGTTCGGATGCGATCCAACGACTTCCCTCCAGACCCTGCAAACAAGGTGGCTGTCTCAACATCGCGAATTCCCCGGTGCCAGGAAAAACCGGCTGAAATTCGGGCGGATGGATTTCCGAAAGCGAGAGCCCCCGGGCAGTCTGGGGGGTTGGCCTTGATTCCGAAAAGCCTTGCGTTTATTCCTCAAATTTGAGATTTGCAGGGCAGGCAGGGTCGATCCCGGTGTCGTTCCGGCCAGCTTTGCCGAACTCATCCCTGCGTCAGAATTCTGCTGCTCCGCACGTTGTCTCACGGTCGTTTGCCACACTTTTACAGGGGCTCGGTGTGAATCTTCCCGATCTGCCTCCACTGTTCGTCTACGGATTTGTCCTCGTGGGCTTCGTGGTCACCAACCTTCTCCTCGCACACCTGCTGGGGCCCAAAAAGAAAACCCCTGTCAAGGACATGCCCTACGAATCAGGCATGGACCCCGTCGGCGATGCTCGCCAGCCATTCGATGTGCGATTTTACCTTGTGGCCATCCTGTTCCTCGTTTTTGACGTCGAACTGCTGTTCCTCTACCCATGGGCGGTCAGCGCCTATACTGTTGGTGGTGTGCCGCCGCAACTGCGGGACACCGTTTTTGCAATCATGCTGATCTTCATGTTTACGCTTGCCCTCGCCTGGGTCTATGCGTGGCGGAAAGGTGTATTTCGATGGCGGTAGGCCTGCCGGAAAATATTTTTATCACGCAACTGGATGCTGCTGCCAACTGGGCCAGATCCAACAGCCTGTGGCCAATGCCGTTCGCAACGGCCTGCTGCGGCATCGAACTCATGGCCACGGCAGCCTCCCGGCATGACCTTGCCCGTTTCGGCGCAGAGGTCATGAGGTTCAGTCCTCGACAATGCGACCTGCTCATCGTTGCCGGACGTGTCGTGATGAAGATGCTGCCCGTGCTGCAACGCATCTGGCTGCAGATGCCAGAGCCAAAGTGGTGCATTTCCATGGGCGCCTGCGCCTGCTCTGGCGGCGTCTTCGACACCTATGCTGTCGTCCAGGGTGTCGATCGGTTTATTCCGGTTGACATGTACGTCCCCGGCTGCCCTCCCCGTCCGGAACAACTCCTGCAGGCCGTGATGGATATGCAGGCCAAAGTCCGAAGAACCGGCACAATCATGGGACGGGAATTCAACATTCGTGACACCCCCGCAGGCCCGACGCCGTTCGACCGTGAAGAACGGCATCGCATCGAAGACTCGCAACTCGTGACGCTCGGCGGATTCGATGCGTCCGCCACCTCCTTCAGCCGCAAAGGAGTCTCCGGCAATGCCTGACATCTCAGTGCTCAAAGCAGCGTTCTCCGCGGAGATCGCCGAGTCCACGTTTCGGGACAACCGCCGAATCGATGTCCCGTCGGCCGTCGTCTTCGATGTGCTCAGCAGCCTGAAAAATGACCACGGCTTTAATACTCTGATCGACCTCACAGCAGTCGACTGGCTGGAATATGAAGGGGCCGTCGATCGCTTCAGCGTTATCTACCTGCTGCTGAACATGGACTCCGGAGAACGGCTCATTGTTCGCACTCCTGTCAACCTCCCCAACCCGCAGCTGCAGTCCGTGTACGCACTGTGGCGCGGCGCCGACTGGATGGAACGAGAAGTCTTCGACATGTTCGGCATTGTGTTCAACGGTCACCCCGATCTTCGCCGCATTCTGATGCCCGAAGAATTCGATGCATTCCCGCTCCGCAAAGACTACCCCCTCAAAGGTCGCGGCGAACGTCATAACTTCCCCGTGATTACCCGATCCGGCAGCTAGCTGACGCGTTCGTGAGTTCACCCCGACTCTGCGGGGTGCTCAGTGTTTCTCACAAAGTGTTCCTTACGATTCACCTCTGACTGTTCCGGCGGTCCCCATGCCTCTCACTCCCGTAGATACAACTCCCACGGAATCTCCGGACCGCGAATACGTCTGGACCCTGAACTTCGGCCCTCAGCACCCCGCAACTCACACCACCCTGCGGCTCGTTCTCACCCTCGACGGCGAGAAAGTTCTCAATGCTGTCCCCTATATTGGCTACCTTCACAGTGGCTTCGAGAAACTGGGTGAGCACCTCGACTTCAACCAGTACGTTACCATCGTCGACCGGATGAATTATCTCTCGCCTCTCGCCAACGAAATCGCCTGGCACCACGCCGTCGAGAAACTGCTGGGGATCGAACTCACACCTCGCTGTCGCTACCTCCGCACCATCCTCGCAGAACTCATGCGGATGCACGACCATCTGCTGAATCTCGGCACCACCGCACTGGACCTCGGGGGCTTTACAGCGTTCCTGTACTTTTTTCAGCAGCGCGAACACATCTACGATATTGTGGAACTCGCTTCCGGTCAGCGTTTCCACACCAGCTACACACGAGTCGGCGGGGTGCTCTTCGACGTCAATATGGATTGGATTCATCGCGTCCGAAAATTCGTTCGCGAATTTCCAAAGGTCTACCACGAAGTTGATCGACTGCTCACGAAAAACCGCATTTTTGTGGATCGCACCAGGGGCATCGGTTACCTCAGTCGCGAAGATGCAATCAACTTCAGCGCCGCAGGTCCCGTGGCACGCGCCAGCGGTATCGAACGCGATCTGCGACGAGATGAGCCCTATCTCGCCTACGCGGATCTCGATTTCGACGTCGTCTGCTCCCGAGGCGGTGACTGCTATGCCCGCTACCTCGTCCGCATGCAGGAACTCCTCGAAAGCCTGAAGATCATCGAACAGGCCGTTGAAAACATTCCCGGCGGAAGCGTGAATATCGGCGTGGAGAGCGATATGGTTCTGCCTGCCAAGCCAGCCGTCTACCGCAGCATCGAAGGGCTGATTCAGCACTTCGAGGTCATTATGCCAAACCGCGGATATACCGTTCCCCGCGAACAGGTCTACGCCGCCACAGAATCTCCCAACGGCGAACTTGGGTTTTATATCGTTGGCAATGCGGAAACCCGGGCCTACCGCGCCCGCACGCGACCCCCGTCCTTTATTCACTTTTCCATGTTCCCACACCTGATCCGCAACCACCAGCTCAGCGACGTCGTCGCCGTTCTGGGCAGCATCAATATCATCGCCGCAGAGCTCGACCGCTGAGGCCGCAAGTCTCGCCCCATCCAATCATCGCTCCTTCTTCATTATCACCACAATTCGGCTGGCAGAACATGAGCGCCCTCTCTGAAGAACTCCGTGAAAAAATCAAAGCGGAATTTCCCAAATATCCCAATAAACGCGCCGTCACCCTGCCCGCCCTTCACCTCGTCCACGACTCCCTCCGCGCTGTCTCCCGTGAAGCAATCGTCGAAATCGCACAGCTGCTTGAACTCCACCCGTCCGAAGTTCATGACACCATGACCTTCTACAATTTCTTCAAAGAAGAAGAAAACCCGCTGGGACGGCATCGCGTCTGGTTCTGTCGCAGCATCTCATGTGCACTCCGGGGCGGTGAGGAACTCCTTGAATCCGTTTGCCACCGCTACGGCGTCCATCCAGGACACACCACACAGGATGGCAAATTCACCGTCGAATTCGCCGAATGCCTCGGTGCCTGCGAGGGCGCCCCGTGCATTCTGGTCAACGACGTCTGTCACATGGACATGACTCCCGAATCCACATCCGCCCTCATTGATAAACTCTGAAGCCATGCCAGCCTTCGAACCAGTTCTCTTCGCCCGCATCAACAAGCCCGACAGTACCTCTCTGAAGTCCTGGCAGGCCGATGGCGGCTACTCACGACTCAAAGAATTCCTCAGCATGGCCCCTGCCGATGTCACCAACATCGTCAAGGACTCAGGCCTCCGCGGGCGCGGTGGCGCCGGATTTCCAACCGGACTCAAATGGACGTTCCTGCCAAAGGATCATCCGGGACCGATCTACCTCGCCATCAACGCCGACGAAAGCGAACCCGGAACGTTCAACAATCGCTACCTGATGGAAAAGGACCCGCACCAGCTCATCGAAGGCATCATCCTCGCCTGCCACGCCATTCGCTCAAATCGCGCGTATCTGTATCTGCGGTACGAGTATGGCACCAGCTACCGCGTTCTGGATGCTGCGATTCGCGAATGCCACGCTGCTGGCATCCTCGGCAAAAACATCCAGGGCACCGGCTTCGATCTCGATATTATCCTGCATCGAGGCGCAGGGGCCTACATCTGCGGCGAAGAAACCGGACTGATCGAAAGCCTGGAAGGCAAACGAGCATGGCCTCGCATCAAGCCTCCCTTCCCCGCCATCGAAGGCCTGTTCCGCAAACCAACCATCGTCAACAACGTCGAAACGCTCTGCTGTGTCACACATATCCTCTACCGCGGAATCGAATGGTTTAAATCAATCGGCGTCCAGCCGGATCCCTCCAACCCACGCGACCCCGGCAGCTTCGGACCCAAACTGTACTGTGTGAGCGGTCACGTAAACCGCCCCTGCTGCGTCGAACTCCCGCTCGGAGTCACCGCAAGAGAACTCATCGAAGAACACGCAGGTGGCGTCTGGAAAGGTCGCAAAGCGAAAGCGGTTGTTCCCGGTGGTATCAGCATGGGCTTCCTCTCCGATAAAGAACTCGATACGAAGCTCGATTTCGCCGGTCCCGGCAAAGTCGGCTGCCTCGGGCTGGGAACCGCAGCCGTTGTTGTTGTGGATGATCAGACCAGCATGGTCGATGTCCTGCACAACTGCTGCCGCTTCATGTCCCACGAATCCTGCGGTCAGTGCACGCCATGCCGCGAAGGCACCCACTGGATGACTAAAATTCTCGAACGAATCCGCAGCGGAAACGGGCGATCCGAGGACCTCGACCTGCTCCTCGAAGTAGCCGGCTCCATGGGAATCATCCCCGGAACCACCATCTGCGGGCTCTCCGACGGTGCCGCATGGCCCGTCAAGAACGCCATCAACAAATTCCGTCCCGAGTTCGAAGAATACATCCGCTCCCGCAAATCCTCCGTTACATCCGCCCAGAAAATGATGGCCGCCCACTAAGGTATTCCATTCGGCAGGCTCAATACTCCAGGACTCCCAATGGCCACGGTTCTTGTCAACGGCAAAGAAGTCGAAATCGGCGCCAACGAGCGGCTCAATTGTATCCAGGTCGCCAGCAAAGTCGGCGAAGAGATCCCCGCCTACTGCTGGCACCCGGAACTCTCCGTCGTCGCCAGCTGCCGCATGTGTCTGGTTGAAGTCGGCGATAAAAAACCCGATGGGACGGTTGCCATGCAGCCCAAACTCGTCCCCGGCTGCCAGACGCCCGTCAAAGATGGCACGGTCATTGTCTCCGACAGCCCCAAAGTCCAGGAAGCTCGCAAAGCGACCCTCGAATATCTGCTGCTCAACCATCCGCTTGACTGCCCCACGTGTGACCAGGCCGGCGAATGCTACCTCCAGGACTACAGCTTCAACTACGGCCGTGGCTACAGCCGACTCAATGAACCCAAGAACATCAAACCAGACAAGGAATACATCGGCGATCAGATCACTCTGTTTACCGATCGCTGCATCATGTGCACTCGCTGTGTGCGGTTCACCCGCGAAATCAGCGGCTCAGCAGAACTGCAGGTCGTCAGTCGCGGCTCGCACGAAGAAATCGATATCTTCCCCGGTCACCCAGTCAATAACCCGCTCGCCGGTAACGTCGTCGATATCTGCCCCGTCGGCGCCCTCTGCAGCAAGGATTTTCTCTACCAGCAGCGAGTGTGGTGGCTCAAAAGCACAAATTCCGTCTGCACCGGCTGCAGCACCGGTTGCTCCATCACCGTCGATCAGAACGAAGATCGCGTTTATCGCGTGAAGCCGCGCCCCAATCCCCAGGCACAGGGACACTTCATGTGCGACGAAGGTCGCTTCGGATGGAAGTACACCCATTCCGATCAGCGGCTCGTCTCCCCAGAAATTCGCGTGAATGGTCAGGTCTCCAGCCGCGACTGGGATCAGACCGTCATCTCCGTCCGCAACGCAGTGAAAAAGGCTGCTGCAGGAAAAGGAAAACTCGCCGCAGTTCTCTCACCGTGGATGACGGTCGAAGAAGCCTGGCTCCTCAGCAGCTTCCTCAGATCACTCTCCCCCAACGCTGTACTGGCGCTGGGACCTGTTCGCGTCACCGGCCATGACGAACACTTCCCGAAGGACGTGCACGGCAAACCGGTCACACCCACCAAATTTACGATTCGCGCTGAAAAGGCGCCAAATCGCAATGGTGTGCAGGCTGTACTCAGCCATTTCACCGGCGATGTCATGCCCTTCGAAGAACTCCTTCGCCTCGCCTCCGCAGGACAGTTCAGCACAGTGTTCCTCACGGGCGGCGACCCGGAAGGCTGGATTACGGAACTCCAGGCGGAAGCCTTCAGTGATGTCGAATCAGTCATCGTTCAGGATTTTCTCCCATCCCCGGTGCTCCAGCACGCCACACACATCCTGCCGTCAGGTACTTTCGTTGAACGCGAGGGCACCGTTATCAATCACAAGGGTCTCGCTCAGCTGATCCGCCGCTCAGTCCGCGGCCCCGACGGCACGCGGCCTGACACCCGCATCCTCTGGGAACTCGCCGAACGCACAGGACTCCCCCAGACCGAAGTCCTGCGTCGTGAAATTTCCACCGCCATCCCCGCTCTCGCCGCACTCACCAATCCCGAACTCCGAGAACTCGGTACCCTGCTCAGCACCGCGCAGCCCGCTGGTGCATCCGCGTAACTGTCAACCTGATATCGGCTCCTGCACAGCTTTCTCCCGGACCTGTCACAGCACCCTCTACGGCTGTTTTACATGCACCCTCTGATTCCAACTCTCGCCACTATCGTGATTGTGGTCGCGTCGATCCCCGGGGTCTGCAACTACCTGATTTTGCTCGAACGCAAATTGTCCGCGTGGATGCAGGATCGCGTCGGCCCCAATCGCGTTGGCCCCCTCGGTCTCCTGCAACCGCTCGCCGACGGCGTCAAACTGCTGCTGAAGGAAGAAGTGATCCCCGATCATGTCGATCGACTGCTCTTCCTCATGGCTCCCGGTATCTCCGTGTTTACAGCCCTGCTGGCGTTCGCCGTCGTTCCCTTCGGCCCTGTAGACGATCCCTCAATTCCCAGCTTCATTCGCTTCATCATTGCCCCGGGTATTGATATCGGACTCGTGTTCATCTTCGCGGTCGGCAGCCTCGCAGTCTACGGTATCGTGCTCGGCGGCTGGGCTTCAAACAACAAGTACAGTGCACTCGGAGCGCTGCGAGCAAGTGCTCAGGTGGTGAGCTACGAGATTCCGCTGGGAATGTCAGTGCTGGGCATCGCCCTGCTCTCCGGTTCGCTCAATCTTGAAAACATCATGCACCAGCAGATCTCCGGCGGCATCCTCGGCTGGAATATCTGGTTCCAGCCTCTCGCTGCCCTGATGTTCTTCACCGCATCGCTCGCAGAAGCCAACCGCCTGCCCTTCGACCTCGCGGAATGCGAACAGGAACTCGTCGGTGGCTGGCACACCGAGTACAGCGCACTCAAGTGGGCACTGTTCTTCCTCGGCGAATACACTCACATGATCACCATCAGCTTCCTGACCTCAATCCTGTTCTTCGGCGGCTGGCACTTCCCGGGGATTGCTGAACCCGACAGCGCGTACACCGGGGCATGGATCGTCAAGCTGGCAGTGCTCGGTACCAAGGCATTCCTGTTCATCTGGGTGATCATCATGCTCCGCTGGACGATTCCCCGGTTCCGCTTCGATCAGCTCATGGAACTCGCGTGGCGCGTGATGATTCCGCTCTCACTTGCTAATCTGCTGATGGTGATGTTCGTCAAACACTTCAATGCATCAGCATGGTGGCTGTTTCCGGGTTCTCTTCTCCTGTTCGCAGCATGGGGAGCAATCAGTGCGGCTCTCCGCGACGCGGAACAGCGCTCAAAACCGGGTTACGTCCGCCGCAAAGTTTCCCCCCAAACCGATAATCATCACGGCCACGGCCATGCCGCGGCCCACTGAAAGAAAATAGAGACAGGAAGATGTCGTGAACCAGTGCGTTCTGCCTGGTTGTTTGTGTTCACTGATTAATCTGCCACCCTTCAATCTCCCTGTTTTCTGCACGCCTTCGCCCCGCAACCACCGGACCCATTCGCCCCCACTTCGCTTTCCTCCAAAGGCCGATCTGCGATGTCCGCGACAGCCAAACCAAAGACCGTTCGCTGGATTGAAGAACCCGAAATCGGGTTCTGGGAATCCACGTTTGTCCCCGCCATCATGCAGGGACTCAAAACGACCCTCAAACATGTCGTCGAACGGAAAACGGTCACCCAGCAGTTCCCCGAGGTCAAGCCGGAACTGCCCCTGCATTACCGCGGCGTTCATCGACTGAACCGCGATGAAAAAGATCGCGTGAAGTGCGTGGCCTGCATGATGTGCGCTACCGCCTGCCCAGCCAACTGCATCTCCATCGAAGCCGAAAAGGCTCCCCCGGAATGGCCGGATCGGGATAAGTTCCCAAGATCATTCGTACTCGATGAACTCCGCTGCATCTATTGCGGAATGTGCGAAGAAGCGTGCCCGGTAGATGCAATCGAACTCACTCACATCTACGATCTCACGGGCGAATCCCGTTCTGATCTGCTGTACAATCGTGAGAAGCTTCTGGCCGTTTACGACCAGACCAAAAGCGATCCACGCGATCCCGTGCGAACTCGTCGCGGAGTTCTCGGGCCCGCCGCCGAATTTCAGGAACTCCCGGCACTCGGTCCCGCAACCGTCGTGCCGACCGCAGACCGCTCTGCCAAATCCGCCACTGCCGGTGTCATCCGCACAACCGGGACGGAGGGCATGCAATGAGCGCATGGCTGCAACAACACCCCCTGACTTTCGGTGGACTGCTCCTGTGGGCCATCGGCATCGTTCTGCTCATGCCATCCCGCAGCGGAGCAGTCAAACGTCCGTCTCCAGTTGCACTCGGACTGACCGGCTTTGGACTCGCTGCATTTCTTGGCGGCTTCGGCCGCACTGATGCCGCTCTTGTTCCCGAACTGCTGTTCTGGATCTTCTCCCTCGCCGCACTTGCCGGTGGCGTGTTGATGATCACGGCCCACAACCCAGTCTACGGAGCACTTTGGTTTGCCGTAACAACGCTCTGCACCTGCGGCCTGTTTCTTACACAAAGTGCACCGTTCCTTGCCGCTGCCACTGTGATTGTCTACGCCGGAGCGGTGATCGTGACGTTCCTGTTTGTCATTATGCTGGCCCGACAAAGCGGCTCAGCAGGTTACGACCAGAAATCTCAGAATACCGTCATCGCCTGCCTGTCCGCCTTCCTGCTCATCGGTGCAATCACCAAAACACTCCAGACCACAACCATCGAGTTCAACCGAACAGCAGTGGCTGCCGCAACGGATCAAAAGCAGAGCACATCAGAGGCTGAAGCCGCCGAAGATCAGGACCCCGAGCCAGTTCAGGCGTCCGCTGGTCGCTCAGCTTCGGGACTTCCCATGACCAGCAACTCCGTGCAGCTCGCAGATCCCTTACAAATTGCCACCGCAAGTCCCCCCCCGGCCCCAACCCCCAACTTCCTCAGCAAAGCAGATGAAAAAACTCCCGTCGGCTCCCTGCGAGGACTCGGGCGATCACTCTTTTCTGACTACCTTTTCGCAGTCGAGCTCGCCGGAACCCTGCTGCTGGTCGCCAGCATCGGGGCGATCGCCATCGCTCCACGGCGTGAGGAGGGAGCACTGTGAATACCGGCACCCCAATGACCCCGGAAGAACTTCGCACACTCATGGTCGCCGCTGGACTTTTCATCCTCGGTGCCATCGGTTTCGTCACTCGCCGAAATCTCATTCTCCTCGTGCTCTCCGCCGAACTCATGCTGCACGGAGTCTCCCTGAGTCTCGTCACGTTCGGAAAAATTCATCAGACAGCGGAAGGTCAGGCCTTCACCATCTTCGTGCTCACCGTCGCTGCCTGCGAGGCCGGACTTGCGCTCTCCCTCGTCCTTTCTCTGTATCGCCAGGTACACTCCCTGGATGTTCGGCTCTGGACAGAACTTCGCGAGCCAGACGTTCCACAGCCGCCAGCTGATGACGCCGGTGACGGAACTCCCGAATCCGCCTACGCCGGCATACCGAAGCTCACCCCAGCCGGAGTTGCACCGCGTGCTGTTCCCGCTGAAACCATGACCACTAAAGCCTGATCGTTATTCCTGTACTCTGCAGCAGCACCCGCCAGCTGGAAGCTGATTCATCATGTCTCAAGACCTCCTGCTTCCCCTCATCTGCCTCATACCGGTAGCCCCGCTGTTTTCAGCCGTTGTTACCGCACTGCTCGGCCCAAAACTGCTCAGGTACCGCAGTCATCTTCCCTGCTGGTCGTCTCTGGCTGTCTCCTTCGCCTGCTCCCTCGGCGTACTCTTTCTGCTCCCCGATACGGCTCCTCAGGGACCGCCCGTGATTTCTGCCGGGGAAAACGAAGAGGACGCCGCCGAAAGGCCCGCTCCCGCGCCAATGCCTCGACCAGTTCCAGGGGCCCCGGCCGATGCCGGGAACTCACAGTCGCTTGAGCAGGCGATTGAACGCATGGCCGCTCGGGCCGAACAACGGCAGCCCAAAGGCCCCGAATACACGGCCTTCGCCTTCGAGTGGCTTTCCGTTGGCGGACTTGACGTCCATTTTGAACTTCGCGTGGATTCGATTTCCGCCATCATGCTCGCCATGGTGACTGGCGTCAGTCTGCTTGTGGCACTCTTCGGCTCCGGCTACATGCACCATGATCCAGGATACCCAAGGTTTTTCGCCGCCGTCTCCATGTTCGTGTTCTCCATGTGCATGCTCGTATTGTCCAACAGCTTCGTGCTCCTGTTCGTTTTCTGGGAAATGGTCGGTCTCTGCAGTTATCTGCTGATTGGTTTCTGGTTCGGCAAGCCATCCGCGGCGGCTGCCTCAAAGAAAGCTTTTGTGCTCAACCGTATCGGGGACTTTGGTCTGATCATGGCCATCTTCCTGATCTGGACCAATTTCGGTGCCGTTGATTTCCTCAGTGTAATCAACAGTGCTGATCACATTGCCAGCGTCGAGGCGGCGAATCCTGGTGTCATCCAGCTGATCTGCTTCTGCCTGTTTCTCGGAGCAATGGGCAAGTCGGCTCAGTTTCCGCTGCAGGTCTGGCTCCCTGACGCCATGGAAGGTCCAACACCCGTCAGCGCCCTCATCCACGCAGCCACAATGGTTACCGCGGGTGTGTACCTCGTTGCTCGCTGCACTCCGCTCTTCGTCTTCGCACCGCTCGTTCAGATGACCGTATCAGCGGTCGGGGCCGCCACCGCGGTGATTGCGGCTCTGATTGCTCTGACACAGACCGACCTCAAACGAGTCCTTGCATACTCCACCGTCAGCCAGCTGGGCTTCATGTTTATGGCGCTTGGCTGTGGCGCCGCTGGTGCCGAGGTCGTCACCCCGGCTGTTACCGCGGGCATGTTCCACCTCTTTACACACGCCTGGTTCAAGGCACTCCTGTTCCTTGCTGCGGGCAGTGTCATGCACGCGATGGGCGATGTGATCGACATGCGGCGTTTCAGCGGACTGCGCCGTGCATTGCCAATCACTCACTGGACATTTATGGTTGGTGCCGCAGCACTGGCAGGCGTTCCACTGCTGGCGGGTTTCTGGAGTAAGGACGAGATCCTTGCTGTTCTGATTCAGGCAACCCGCACAGGCGAGCATCGTTTGTTCTTCGGTGTAATCCTCGTGATTGCATGTGGCACCGCGCTGCTGACGGCCTTCTACACATTCCGTGCCTACTTCATGACTTTCTGGGGCCCGGAACGATTCCCTGAAGAGGCTGGCCATCATCCTCACGAAGCAACCCCAATCATGGCATGGCCGCTGCGGATCCTTGCCTTCGCTGCTCTGCTCATCGGGCTTGCCGTCGGCCCCACCCATCTGTTTGGCAACTACCTCCACAAAACCGTCGGACTGACTCCCACCGAAGCCCACTTTCACCTTGACGTGATGGCGCTCAGCGTCGTCCTCGCCACCGCCGGGATCGGACTTGCGTGGATGCTTTATGTGGCCATGCCCAAAGTCCCTGCAGCCATCGCTCGCACACTCAAACCCTTCTATGCCCTGTCCGTCAATAAACTGTTCCTCGACGAAATCCTCTACGTCATCGCAGTGCTGCCGCTCAAAGGCGCGGCACTGTTGTGCACCGTTGTCGATCGTCGGCTGATTGATGGACTCATCGACGGCGTGGGCGCTCTGCCAGCACGCCTCAGTAACCTTCTCAAAGGCACCCAGGCCGGCCCCACCACATCCTACGCGGGCGTCATGTGGGCCGGTGCTGTTGCTGCTGTCGTGATCGTCCTCAGTCTCCTCTGAATTTCTGCGAATACTTCTCTGCCCCTGGCGGATTTTCCATGCACGCACTTCTTTTTATCACACTCGGCATTCCGGCGGTCACAGCCGTCCTGCTGATGCTCTTCCGCACATCGATTAACACCAGCAGCGCTCGCTGGATTGCGGTCTGCGGGGCCGGGCTCGCCTTCTTCTGCTCCGTGCTCTTCCTCGCCGGCTTTCAGGCGAGTGTAACCAGTCTGGAAACGGGTGGCTCCCCTCTGCAGTCCTCGTCCAGCAACCTCTCGGTGATCTCGCCAAAGGTCGAGACAGTCATTCCATGGCTGCACAACGGTCGCCTTCAACTCAGCCTTTACTTCGGTGTCGACGGAATCAGCATCGCACTCATCGCATTAACGACCCTGCTTACCGTTTCAGCCATTCTGATCTCCTGGGAATCGATTCAGACGAGGGCATCCGAGTTCTATGCATCATTGCTGCTGCTGGAAACCGGGTTGATCGGAGTGTTCTGCGCCTTTGACCTGCTCCTGTTCTATGTGTTCTTCGAAATGACCCTGATCCCACTCTTCTTCCTGATCGCGGTCTGGGGTGGGCGCGATCGCAAATGGGCCGCTGTGAAATTCTTCCTCTACACGCTCGCCGGAAGCCTCGTCACTCTGTCCGGGCTGATCTGGCTGGTTCTCCATGCTGCATCCGGGGGACTCGAAAATCCGACATCCCTTCCAGCCCTCCTGACATGGCTTCGCGAACATCCTCTGGAACCCGGAGTTCAGGAGGCTCTGTTCATTGCGGTGTCCATGGGATTCCTGATCAAAGTGCCAGTGTTCCCTTTCCACACGTGGCTTCCACTGGCCCACGTCGAAGCGCCAACAGCAGGCAGCGTCATTCTTGCCGGTGTTCTGCTGAAACTGGGTACGTATGGATTTCTCAGAATCTGCCTGCCGCTGTTCCCTGCGGCCTCTCTCAGCCTCGGAGTGCCCATCGTTGGACTTCTTTCTGTGATCGGCATCATTTACGGATCGTTGTGTGCCCTCTGGCAGTCCGACATCAAAAAACTCGTGGCCTACAGTTCTGTCGCACACCTTGGCTTTTGCATGCTGGGGCTCTTCGCACTCAACGCCGAAGGGATTACCGGCAGTGTCCTGCAAATGATCAATCACGGTCTCTCCACAGGGGCACTCTTCATTCTCGTGGGCATGATCTACGACCGCTACCACACCCGCGAGATGTCCGAGATGAGCGGTTTGGCAACGAAGCTGCCGCGGATCGGAATTGGCATGGTATTCATTTCCATGTCCAGCATCGGACTCCCTGGTCTGAATGGGTTTGTTGGCGAATTCCTGTCACTGGCCGGGATGTTTAAGGTCAACCCCCTCTACTCTGCTCTTGGCACCACTGGTGTCATTCTCGGCGCCTGGTATCTGCTGACGGCCGTTCAGAAAGTCTTCTTCGGAAAACTTGTCGAACCGCACCATGGTGGCGATGAGATCGAAGACATGTCGGCTCGCGAGTTCCTCGCGGTGGCTCCGCTTGCCGCGTTGTGTCTGTGGATCGGAGTGCGTCCCCAGCCGCTGATCGACCTGATTCAGCCCGATATTCGGCCCCTTGTTCGACTCCTGCATGAATCCGGTTCTCTCCGGAAAGACAAGGAATTGGAGACCGAAGCTGCAGCGGCCGCCTCGTCCCCAACAACTCCACCCATTATCCGCATGGCAAATTCTCGCCCATAAACCGGAATACAACCCCCGTAGTTGATTCCAACCTGTCCGCTTCATCTTCCACCGCCCCCTCTTGCCGAGACTGACCCGTGCCCGCATTTCAGGACCTCAATCAGGCAGCCGGACTGATCATTCCGGAAATTATTCTGATTGCGACCGTGTGCATCATGTTTCTTGCTGCACCGTTCCTTGTCACTGAATCCAACAGGGCCGCTGCCGGACTGCGGCATCGCTGGGGTATTCTCGCGCTGCTCGCCCTGGGCTGTGCGGCCCTCGCCTGGCTCCGTGCGCCGCTTGCACCCGATTCACTCGGGCCCTTCAGGCCGGATGCTTTCGCGTGGTATGTACGAGGCGTGACCATCATCACAGGCATGCTGCTGACATTAGTCATCTGGGATCAAACCGAGGACGGACATTCCGCAGAATCCTTCGCCTGCCTCCTCGCGATCCTCGCCGGTGTCAACTTTGTTGCTCTTGCGAACGATCTTGTCGGCGTGTTCCTCGGGCTTGAAATGGTCAGCATCCCAACCTACATCCTGCTCTATCTCGGCCGCAGCGACTGGATGTCCCGAGAAGCCACCATCAAGTATTTTTTGCTGAGCATCTTCTCCTCCGCCCTCGTACTGTATGGGCTCGCGTGGATTTTTGGTCTCGCTGGGTCCACCAACTTCGTGGCTATCTCCGGTCGAGTTGATGCGATCGGCGGAAATCCGATGCTGCTTGTTGCTCTCGCACTTACGCTCGCTGGCATCAGCTTCCGACTCACGGCCGTGCCCTTCCACTTCTACGCTCCTGACGTCTTCCAGGGTGTGGCCCCGGCCGCCTCAGCAATGCTCTCCTTCCTCCCAAAACTTGTCGGATTTGCGGCCATTCTGCAGATTTTTCCGCTCGTCCTCCGCGCAGCCGGCGGTTCAACTCAGTCGGAGGCCTCCGCCATTCTCTTCACGGCACTTGCCGTCCTCACCATGACCTTCGGTAACATCATGGCCCTGCGGCAGAAAAACGTCCTGCGACTGCTGGCCTGGTCCAGTATCTCGCACGGTGGCTATATGCTCGTCGGGGTCGCACTTTCCGGAGCAGCGGTCGCTGCAGGTGCCGTCTCTGAGGGCATCTCTGCCCTGCTCTTCTACCTCCCCGTTTACGGCATCATGTCCATTGGCGTGTTTGCCATCTTCAGCGCCTCAGGGGCTCGTCAGCCACTCCGATCTCTTGAAGATCTTCACGGCCTGAGCCAGACCAACCCAGCCAGTGCGCTGATGCTGGCAGTCTGCGTGTTCGGCCTGAGCGGTCTGCCTCCCACAGGGGGGTTCCTTGGAAAACTCAACCTGTTTGTCGCAGCGTGGAGCCAGGGCGATTCTCGCAGTCGCCTGCTTGCCATTGTGCTTGCGGCAAATGCCGTCATCGCTGCCGCCTATTACCTGCGAATTATCGGGTTGATGTACTTTGAACAGTCCCGAGTCGTCCGTGAAGAAGACTCCCGGCCTGCAGCCACGGCCGCAGGCATTATCTGCTCGGCGGCAACACTCGCTGTGTTTCTTAAACCCCAGTGGCTCTGGGACGCAGCAGCAGCGGCGGCGGCAGCACTGTCCGTTTGATCACGGCAAGTCAGGAATGCAGCCCACCACCTCCGAAATTCTGGCTGCACGCGGCGAACGCAAAACGGTCGATGCATGGCGACCAGCACATTTCCTGTCCGAACTTGAGTTCTCGCGCCACCGCAGACTCGAACCAGTCTCCACCGTGTTCCTGACTGGTCAGGAGTGCGCGTTCCGCTGCCTGATGTGCGATCTCTGGAAGCACACCACTGTCGCGCCAACACCGCCAGGAGCGATTCCTGCTCAGCTTGATCTTGCCCTCAGCCAGCTCCCGCCGGCCCTGCATTTGAAGCTCTACAACAGCAGCAATTTCTTCGACAACAACGCGGTCCCCCGCGCGGACTGGCCCGCTATCGCAGAGCGTGTCGGGGGTTTCGACACAGTCATCGTGGAGAATCATCCTCGCCTGGTGAGCGATCGCTGTGGTGAATTTCAGCAGCTCTGCGAAACGCAGCTGGAGGTCGCCCTCGGACTCGAAACTTCCCACGCACCGACGCTTGCAGGACTCAACAAACAAATGACGGTGCGCGACTTTGAAAATGCCTGCGGAGTACTCCGGCGCCAACAGATTCTGATCCGCGTTTTCATTCTCCTGAAGCCACCCGGTACAACCGAGGGCGAGGCCATCGAACAGTCGCTTGAATCGATTCGTCTGGCCTTTGACAACGGAGCTGATGTGTGCTCCGTGATCCCCGTTCGCCCCGGCAACGGAATGATGGAGCAACTGCAGACTGCCGGCCTTTTTGAACCCCCGCGCTTGTCGTCGTTGATTACTGTACTGGAAACGGCCGTGTCATGGGGACGAGGCCGTGTGCTGGCGGATTTGTGGGACGCCCCCCGCTTTGCCGATTACCCCGCTGCCGCCGACGCCCAGATTGACCACCTGCAGCGACTCAATCACACACAGTCACTGATCGACAAGAGTGATTCCCCACGACCTGCGATCTGCACTTCCTGACAGTTGCAGACATCGCAGTGCACAGCCGCTTGGCGGCAGCCTGCGGGCAAACGGCCCTGCAAACGCCTCAACAACGCACTCACCAACGCGCGCACCTTCGGTGCAAAACACAGCCGGGGGCTTCCGCCCAACCGCTATTACACCGCAATCCCAGCCGCTTGGCGGCAGCCTGCGGGCAAACAGCCCTGCAAACGCCTCAACAACGCACTCACCAGCGCGCGCACCTTCGGTGCAAAACGCAGCCGGGGGCTTCCGCCCAACCGCCATTACACCGCAATCCCAGCCGCTTGGCGGCAGCCTGCGGGCAATCAGCCCTGCAAACGCCTCAACAACGCACTCACCAGCGCGCGCACATTCGGTGCGAAACACCGCCGGGGGCTTCCGCCCGACCGCTATTACAACCGCAATCCCAGCCGCTTGGCGGCAGCCTGCGGGCAATCAGCCCTGCAAACGCCTCAACAACGCACTCACCAGCGCGCGCACCTTCGGTGCA
>Ga0172372_10000362_pt1 | contig 70482 bp, 48 predicted proteins | sample LakKiv5m_2_FD_114544 | JGI IMG/M metagenome (GOLD analysis project Ga0172372, IMG submission 114544) | Freshwater microbial communities from Kabuno Bay, South-Kivu, Congo - kab_092012_9.5m | ecosystem: Environmental > Aquatic > Freshwater > Lake | place: Democratic Republic of the Congo...
CAGCAGCTTCTGAAAGAGCCTGTATCGGCTCGCCGGGATCTGGCCGCCTGCGACGATGCGACGCTCACCAGCCTGGCCAACGAACTCCGGCACCGCCTGACCTCCGGCACAAACTGATCTTTTTTCCCGTGCATCCGTCGCGATGCAGGTATTTGCTGTGAAGTGTTCCTGAGACATCTGGTTCTGGAGTGCGGGTATGATTCGGTCATGCAAAGTTTGTTCGAACTCTGGTGTAAGATTCTGTGTGCTGTGTCTGCTGCTGCAAACGCTCAGTTTCACCAGCGCCGCCTGCAGCGACGAGGTAACCGGCGAAAATTCTGCTGTGGCATCTGAGCCACCAGAGTTTTCGGTGCAGGTTCGGGAGGACGTTGTGTATGGTCGGGCAGGCGAGCGTGAGCTGCTGCTGGATGCTTTTCTGCCTGAGGTGGAGGGACCTGTTCCGGCGGTGATTGTGATTCATGGTGGGGCATGGCGATCAGGCAACCGCCGGCAGCTGCGAGGGTATGCGGATTCGCTGGCAAAGCGTGGCATGGCCTGTTTTGCGATCGACTACAGACTGGCTCCCGATCACAAGTTCCCAGCGCAGATTGATGACTGTCGCATGGCAGTGCGGTGGGTGAGGCGAAATGCCGCGGAATACAAAGTTGACTCTGAGCGGCTGGGGGCAATCGGGTATTCGGCGGGCGGTCACCTTGCAGCCTTGCTGGGCACAACCGGCAAACCTGCCGCAGAGGATCCCGAAAAACTGGACACGCGTCTGCAGGCCGTCGTTGCCGGCGGAGCTCCAACCGAATTTCGGCTGATGCCGGACGGGGGCAAGTGGGCGGAGTACTGGATGGGTGGTGATCAGAAGGAAGTTCCTGAGAAATTTGAAGCCGCCTCACCGACCGCTTTTGTCGATGAGAAGGATCCGCCGTTTTTCTTCTTCAACGGCACTGATGACAAACTGGTTCCGCTGATCTGGAGCATGGCGTGTCACACAGCTCTGCGTGGTGCGGGAGTCCGGTCAGAGGTTTACCGCATTGAAGGTGCCGGGCACATGGAAGCGGCCTTGAATCGCGAGGCGCTCCGGCGGTCGGTGACGTTCCTCGCAACCGAACTGCAGGCACCAGGCGCCGAACAGAAGCCTCAACAGCAACGGTAAGGTGCTGCAGCAGAGGCAAACTGAACACCCGCTCGCTGCTCATCGATTTTTCTGATTCTCGCCGGACGGCAGCCCCCGGTAACGGTCCGGCAAACGCGCGGGCGTGCTGGGTGTCGCATGCGGATGCGGGCAACGCAGTCGTGTTTACCGCGGTGTTTTGGTAGGGATTCCGCTTCCCGACGAGCGCGGCTCGGTGGGGGTGTTTGCGGATGGTGCATGGCACCTTTGCCCTTTATCAGGGATACTCGTCCCGCTCGTTCATCGGTCCCATCGGTCCCATCGGTCCCATGCGTCCCATTCGTCCCATTCGTCCCATAACATCCCAGCAACGCGTGGCCAAAGTTCGTGTCAGGTTGGTGACCGGGCGATTGACATCGACCGCATCCCAGGGCGACGGACTGGAAGTCCGTCGTACCGCTATCGGGACTGCCTGGGGGCCGTGGACCCTCGGATTTTTGGCGCGGTGGTTTGGTGGGGATTCCGCTTCCTGACGGGCGCGGCTCGGTGGGGGTGTTTGCGGATGGTGCATGGCACTTTTGCCCTTTATCAGTGATACACGTCCCGCTGTTTCATCGGTACCATTCGTCCCATTCGTCCCATTACATCCCGGCAGCGCGTGGCCGAAGTTCGTGTCAGGTTCGTCACGGGGCGATTGGCATCGACCGCATGCCGGGAGTCGACGGACTGGAAGTCCGTCGTACCGCTGTGGGGACCGGTCGGGGGGCCGTGGATTTGGATTTTTTGCGGGTTTTTGGGTGGGTATTGCGCTCCATGGCGGTCGCGGCTCGGCGAGGGGGCAGGAGGGGGGGATTCGTTGGACGATGTTCTACACATTCACGACAGGCACTGGTAGACTTCTTCGCTCATCCCCTGACTGTTTGTGTGCTGCGTTGCGTTCGCAGGAGTTTTAGATGTCACGTTTATGGATGGTCCTGACTTTCGTCCTGCTGATTCGTGGCACCATTCGTGTTTACGCGCAGGCTCCTTTGCCGCTCGTTGGCTTTGAAACGGAACTGCAGACGATTCATCAGCAGCTCAGTCCGGACTTCTGCTGGTTTCATCCGCGAGTGGCTGCCTTTCCTGGTGCTCGGCCGGGGGATGCTCCGAGGCTGATTTGTACGCTGCAAAAGCACCTGCGTGCATCCGATCATTACTCTGGTTTGTACGTCATGCGTTCCGACGACATGGGTCGCACCTGGACAGCTCCACAACTCCCTGCAGCTCTGGACTGGAAAACGGAGAACGGGGAGACGATTGCAGTCTGCGATGTGACTCCCGGCTGGCACGCGCCTACGGGGCGATTGCTGGCGATTGGCACAAAGCTGCGTTACAGCCAGTCCGGAGAGCAGCTGCTGGATCGGCCGCGGTCGCACCAGTGTGCGTGGGCGGCGTGGGATCCGGAGCTGGACGAGTGGACGCCGTGGCAGATGCTGGAGCTTCCCGAGGAATCTGATCGCCATTATCTTGTGGCTGCGGGTTGTGTGCAGTGGCTGGTTCGTCCTGACGGTGATCTGCTGCTGCCGCTCTATATCCGCGGCCCGGCGGGTGAGGATTATTCTTCGGCCGTTTATCGCTGTCGTTTTGACGGTCAGCAGCTGCAGCTGGTGAGTGCAGGCGGTGTTTTGTCGAAACCGGGTGGTCGGGGGCTGGTGGAGCCTTCGCTGGCTTTTTTTCAGGGCCGTTACTTTCTGACGCTGCGGAACGACGCCGGCGGGTACGTGTCTGTGAGCGAGGATGGTTTGAAGTTTTCAGAACCACGTCCGTGGAAGTTTGACGACGGCAGTGACCTTGGCAGCTGCAATACTCAGCAGCACTGGCTGGTTCATGACCGTGCCCTGTTCCTGTGTTACACGCGGCGGGGTCTGAACAATGACCACATCCCCCGCAATCGTGCTCCCCTGCTGATGGCTCAGGTCGATGCTGCTGCGCAAACGGTGCTGCGATCCACAGAACGAGTGCTCATGCCTGAGCGTGGTGTGATGCTGGGGAATTTCGGCGCAGCGGCGATTACGGCGGAGGAGTCGTGGGTAACGGATGCTGAGTATTTGATGGCGGAGCGGCCACATGCGAGGGGAGCCGATGGCAGTGTCTTCGCAGCTCGCGTCCGCTGGCACGAACCCAGCCGCAGTCTGACGCCCGGCTTGAAACCGCGAATTGTGGTGCTGGGAGATTCCATTACGAAGGGCGTGCGTGCGGGAGTCACTGCAGAAGAAACCTTCGCTGAAGTGCTGCAGCGGAGCCTGCAGGAGCAGGGGCTGCTCTATGACGTGATCAATCGCGGCATCGGCGGCGAACGCACGGACCAGGCATTAAAGCGTCTGGCCCGCGACGTGCTGGCTCTGGAGCCGCAACTGGTGACGGTGATGTATGGTACCAACGACAGTTATGTGGATCAGGGTCGCCGGGAGAGCCGTATCAGTGCCGACGAGTTTGAGCGTTGTCTGCGGCAGATCGCGACAGAATTGGGGCGTTGTGGCATTCAGGTTGTGCTGATGACGGAACCGGCCTGGGGTAAAGCAGCGGGATTCAACGGAGCCGGCGAACACCCGAATGAACGACTGAGCCTCTACATGGAACGAACTCGCAGGGCCGCTGAAGAACTCCGGCTGCCGCTGGTGGATCACTATCAGATCTGGAGCACTGCAGCCGCGGGCGGAATCGACATTGGCGCGTGGACGACCGATCAGTGTCACCCGAATCCGGCGGGCCATGCAAAGCTGGCGGAAGCCATACTTCCGGTTGTGAGCTTATCGCTGCCTGAAAAATGATGCGAGGGGCACATCCAGTGGCTGGTCGGGCTGCGGAGGAGTTCGGGGTCAGTTTCTTGTGCGGGCCGGGGCGGCTCTCTGTTGATGTTCTTCGGCTATCCGCACGCATTCGTCTACTTTGCTGCGCATCTGTTCACACAGCTTTGAGTCTGATTCTTCGTGCAGCAGTCGTCGTTCGTCGTCGTTTAAGGGCGGTCCAAAGTGGATGTGGACACGGACAGGGCGGATCCAGAGGGCTTTGCGGGGCAGAGCGCGAAGAGTGCCGGTGACACCCACGGGGTAAATGGGCTGATTTGCGCGTCGAGCCAGAGCAAGGAAGCCGGGGCGGAAGGGACGAACTTCGCCGGTTTCGGATCGGGTTCCTTCGGGGAAGATGCCGACGAGGAACCCCTGATCCAGTTGTGCAAGGGCCGCTCGAATGCTGCTGGAGCGGGCTGCTTCGCGGCTGATTGGAATCACAAATGCGTTTCGCAGCAGGGATCCCAGCAGCGGGATGCGAAAGAGACTATCGCGAGCGAGGTAGCAAACGGGACGTGGCAGCCAGACAGCGGCGACGAGGGGATCGAGAAAAGACTGGTGGTTGAGCAGCAGCAGGCCACCGGTCCGGAGATTGAGAGATTCAGTACCGGAAACGCGGACTTGAAGCCATGTGCGGCAGAAGATCCGAAACAGAAATCGCAGAAAGCTCCAGATGCGATTGCGTTCCAGCTGCGGTTGTGCCGCGGCTGGTGCTGCGGCTGTGGCTGCGGTTTCTGCCGCGGCTGGTGCTGAGCTGTTGAGGTTTGTCAGGTCTGTCGGATTGGACATGAGATTCAGCGAACAGGGCTGATGCGAACGGAAAAGCAGGAGCGGGGAAAGTCGATTCTTTGGTGGCCTGGTCTGTTTGCGGGTGAAATCACTCTTGTGCCCCACCGACGCGGAGCAGACCGCTGGATTTGGCGGCGGGTTCCGGATCTTCGAAGGGGAGCGCTTTGAGGAATTCGGCGAGGTCACTGAGCTGATCGTGGTTGAGTTGGCTGGTGCGACCGTGTTGATCATTCGGGTTATTGGTGGTGAGCACATCCATGAGTGTGGCGGCGTGTCCGTGGTGCAGGTAGGGTGCGGAGCGATAGAGTCCGAGCAGGGTTGGTGTATCGTATTTGGGGCTCATAAGTTCTGTTTTGTCGTCGCGGCCGGTGCCGACGTCGTGAAGTTTCAGTTGGTTGTTGGGGAGTGGCTGGGAGTCGGAGTAGAAGGGGCCGCTGTGGCAGGAGGAGCAGCGGGTTTCGGGGGACAGGAAGATTTGTTGTCCGCGTTTTGCAGCGGGGCTGAGTCCACCTTTGGCGTGTGGGCTGAGCGTGAAGCGGTGTGAGTTGGTGTAGGCGGCGAGGGCATCGAGTCGCTGGCTGCGTCCGGTGATTTTTTCTGCCATGGCATCCGGCAGATTTCCCTTGAGCAGTCCTGGGCCCTGCATGAGCAGGCCGCGGATGGTGTGTTCGAAGTCCTGAACTTCATCGCGATCGGCGGACCAGTGAACGGGGTGGGTCCATGCGAGTCCTGCGAGGGGCTGAGTGCTGCGGAGTCCTTCCGGCTGCTGCCACGTGCGACCGTCGGCATCGCCATCGGGGTGGCAGCTGGAGCAGGATATCCAGCCGCGGGAGGTCATTGGTGGAAGTGCTGTGTAGAACAGTTTTTTGCCCAGCAGCACATCATCGGGCAGTGGATTCTGAGTGACAGCGACTTTTCCGACTGTCCTGCCATCGCGGAGGGAGTGGGCGACGACTTCGAAGTCGAGGGAGTTGTAGACGAGCACGGCGGAGCCATCCGGGGAGCAGCGGACGGCGCGTGGATTGCTGCCAAGGCTCCAGCCGGTCTGATAATCGATTTCGACATAGTCATCACCGGTGATGCGGCAGACGTACATATCATTGGTGCCGGCAAAGGCCACGCAGAGAGCTTTGCCGTCGGGGGTCACATCACAGTCCCAGGGATTAGCGGTGACGCGAGTTCCGCGGATGGTGTCCATTGGAACGCGATGTCGAGTGCCCTTGGCTTCTCCGCTGATGCGCAGGACGGAAACATAGGGGAAGATGGATCCATTTCCGTGGGCGGCTGTGATGCGTGAGCGGATGTGGGTGAGGTAGGCGCGGTTACCGGAAGGTGAAAGCACAATCTGGCGACAGAGATTATCTGTGGAAGCCGGATCCCAGGAATACTGGATGCTGCCATCAGCGGTGCTGAGCTGCAGGACGCGAGCGGAGAGGTATTCGGTGACGAACAGGGAAGAATCATCGGCGGTGATGGCGAGTCCTCTGGGCATGGCACCGGCGGCCCATTCGTGTTCAACGCTGCCGCTGGAGGGATTGATGCAGAGCAGTTTTCCGGGGTATTCGAGGGTGACGTAGAGTCGACTGCCGTCGTGGTTGCTGACGATGCCGTAGGGTTCGTCGAACACTTCGATTCGGCGCACGACTTTTCCTTCGGTGGCATCCATGATGACGATGTTATCGTCTCCGTAGACGCAGCATGCGAGCAGTTGTGAGGTTCCGAGCCATGCGACGCCTTCCGGATGGAGTCCGACGGGAATCTCATGAAGCACTTTCAGATCGGGCCAGCTGACGATGGAAACGCTGCCGCTGTCCCGGTTGGAACAGGCGAAGCGGGATCCATCACTGTTGAAGTTGAGCAGTCCTGCTGAGCGGGACTGAGCGAAGGCGGGTGCGGTGCCGACGATCAGGCAGGCGATGAGCAGTGGGAGTCTGAGGGCGATATTTTGGAGGAATGCCTGGGGAGTCATGTTGTGCCTGTAATGGTCAGAAGTGTTCGCGGGTTTGAATGAACAGGGCCTTTTTTTCACCGGGAAGCGTGAAATCGAAACCGCAGGCCTGAAAGAAGCGATCGGAGGAGGTGATGGCCATGACTTCGAGCACGTTGCGTTTAACGGCCAGATCCACGCAGCGCTGGACAAGGCCGCGGCCGATGCCACGTCCCTGAAAATTCTGGTCCACAGCGAGACTGCGAACTTCGGCCAGCTTTGCAGAATAAATCTCCAGTGCTGCAAAGCCGACAATGTGGCCTTCTGAAACAGCCACAAAGCCGAAGGGAATCAGGTCACTGAGTTCATCGGTGGTTCGCGGGAGCAGGCGGTTGGCCTGCACGAATCGGTTGACGAATTCTTCCAGTTGCGGGATGTCGGCCGGACAGGCTTCGCGGATGAGATAGTCGGCAGGAGCAGTTTCGTTCATGGAGCGATGAGACTTTCGCAGCCTGATGGGCGTTGCGGGTGAAGCGCATTTCCGCTGGTGTGGTTAGCAGCCGACGGACGTTTTCATTAAGCTGCAATCATAGACAGTCCCCCGTCGTCAGCTGAATCGAAAATCCTGTCTGCCCCAAAGAATTCTTTCAACCATGGAAATCCTGCACGAACTCCTTGCTGCTCAGAAAACCGTCACCGGCCGCATCGACTGGATCGGTATCTCGACCGTTTCCCGCGGCATTATTCAGCCTCAGGCCGAAGTGCAGATCGTGGCGGGCGGGATCGAGGGCGATCATCACTGCCGCCCCAAACGTGCCTCAAAACGCCAGGTCACCCTGATTCAGGCCGAACATCTGCCGGTGGTCGCCGCGCTGCTTGGCCGGACTGCCATCCCCCCGGAACTGCTCCGCAGAAACATCGTCGTCTCCGGCATCTGCCTCGCCGCGCTTCGCTATCAGACCTTCCAGATCGGTGATGCCATTCTGGAAGGTTCCGGGAACTGTCCGCCCTGTTCACGCATGGAAGAAAATCTCGGCCCGGGTGGCTATGCTGCAATGCTGGGGCATGGAGGCATCACGGCGATTGTGCGGACGCCGGGACGTGTGCGGGTCGGTGATGCCGTCAACGCAGCGTTTACAACAGCCCACACGCCTGCAGCAGCGTCGTCTGCACCGTGAGATCGTGCTGATAAGAGTAGTCCGAGGCCTTCTCGCCACGAATGATTCTCGCCATGTCTGCCGCGTCATCAACGTATCGAGTGTACGCGGGAAGTGCAATGTGCTGTGTACCCGACTTCCAGCCGCCACGTGCTGAATTCAGGGTGAGCGTTGCGGAGGGCGAGTCGAGCGGCTGGATATGGAGCGTCCCTTCGCTGCCGCAAACTGTGAAGTGCCGACGACTTCCACCGTCAATTTCCAGGGCCGTTGAATTCACCGTCGCCAGTGCCCGCGGGTATTCAAGCACTGCCAGCATGTTGTCCTTCAGCGAATCCCGCTGCTCACCCGAATGCCGCGCATAACCATGCACCCGCTGCGGTGCTCCCAGTACACGAATCACCTGATCCAGCACATGACAGCCAAGCTCGAACAGCATCCCTCCTGGATACTCCGCCAGCTGCAGCCGGTCTGTCGGTCCCACGACCTTGCTCATGATCGCGTGCACCGTGAATATGTCCCCCAGCCAGCCTTCCCGCAGCAGTTCATGCAGCAGTCTGAAGCCGGGGTTGTAACGATACATATAGCCAAGCTGCACCAGCAGCTGTCTGGATTCGGCCGCCTGCAGCAGCTTTTCGAAGGCCGGAAGTGATTCTCCGGCAGGCTTGTCGAGATGCACATGGCAGCCAGCGTCGATGCTGGCGGCTGCTGCCCTGAGGCTGTCACGCACGCGGGTTTCCACCAGCACCGCCTGCAGGCCGGGCTGATTGAGCAGTTCTTCCTGAGTCATCCAGGGAATGTCCCGGAAGGCCGGCTGACGTTCGGCGGACTCACGCAATTTCGGATCCGGTTCCACAAGCCCGACAACTTCGTAGTCACTGGACTGACGGTAGACCGACAGCTTGGTGGCGTGAGCGTGCCCGGTGCCGATCTGGCCGATTCGAATGGGGGCGTTCGGCCGGGAACGAACGACTGCTGCTGCACTGGCCGCTGATCCCGCTGCCAGAAAGTGGCGTCTGGAAAGACCCTGAGTCGTCATTGGAATGCTCCGAGATGATGTGAATACCCTGTTCTGGGGTGGGTGATTACCGATGTTTTCCGGCTGCAGCGATTCAGCGGAACATCGGCCTTCCAGCTGATTTTCGAATTGGCCATCCTCCGGAATTTGGGTAGATTAAGAGGTGATCCGGCCGATGAAAACTGAGGAGATGGTTGTTTGTTGTTTGTTGTTTGTTGTTTGTTGTTTGGGCGAGGTTCCTTCTTCCTCCTTCCTCCTTCCTTCTTCCTTTAATTTCTTCCCACAAGGACCTTGCTGTGCTTCGCATCGTCAGCCAACCGGATTCCGGTCGTCGTTTTTGTGATGGTCTGTCTCGTCGCCGGATGCTTCAGATTGGTTCGCTCAGCACTTTTGGTTTGACGCTTCCGGGATTGCTCAGAGCGGAGCAGGGTGGATTTGTGCATCCTGCGGCGCGGTCGAAGAAGTCGGTGATTCTGGTTTGGATGCATGGTGGGCCATCTCAGCTGGATATGTATGACATGAAGCCGGAGGCGCCGGCTGAGTATCGCGGGCCGTTTCGTCCGGTGTCTTCCAGCCTGCCGGGACTCGACGTTTGCGAACTGCTCCCGGAACATGCGAAGGTGATGGACAAGTGCACTGTGATCCGTAGTTTTTCGCACGGCAACGGCGATCACTGGGCCGCAGCTCACTGGATGCTTACAGGCCGCATGGGAGCGAACGGCGCGGATCGTCGGCCCCGATATCCTTCGATGGGGGCTGTTGCTTCTCACCTGCTTGGTCCGACCCAGCCAGGCTCACTTCCGACGGTCAACATGAACGACGGCGGCTTCGGCTTCCATGGGGCTGCATGGCTGGGAGTCAACCACAATCCATTTCGTTATGGTGATTTCAGTTACGGAAACGAAGCTGGACAGTTGCCGACAGGGGACCACAAGAGTTTTTCACTGACGGAAGGCCTTTCTGAAACGCGTCTGATGGATCGCGTGTCACTGTCCAGTCAGCTTGACAGTCTCAAGCGGCGGATCGACAGCAATCGTCTTTTCCAGCAGGTCGATGCCGTGGGTGCTCAGGCGATGGATCTGGTGCTCTCAGGTCGCGTCCGGCGGGCGTTTGATGTGTCGGAGGAACCTGCGGTGCTGCGTGAGCGTTACGGCGCTGGCTGGGGAGAGCAGGCGTTGCTGGCTCGTCGTTTGATTGAAGCCGGGGTGCGTTACGTGTCGCTCAACACGGGTTACTTTGACGACCATGGCAGCATTGAACCTGCTCTGAAGGATAAACTTCCCCGCCACGACCGCGCTGTTGGTGTTCTGATTCAGGACCTTGCCGAACGCGGTCTGCTTGACGATACGCTGGTGATCGTCGCTGGCGAATTCGGGCACACTCCGCGAATCAATTCCAATGCCGGCCGCGATCACTGGCCACAGGCCCAGAGCATTCTCATTGCCGGAGGCGGTTACCGACACGGTCAGGTCATCGGCGCGACCAATGACAAGGCCGAATATCCGATCACGAAGCCGATCGCTGTCGAAGACTTCTGTGCCATCGTCTACCATTCGCTGGGGCTCAAAGTGGACGACACGATTCTTGACCTTTCCGGGCGTCCCACGCATCTGGTTCCTGCCGGTCAGGTGCCGCCGGAACTCATCTGATTTCACTGCCACCCGCGTTCAGGGGTTCACCGATGCCAACGCGACTGGCCTTTCAATTCCTGTGTGTAGTGGTGTGTCTGTTCGGGACAACCGCCGCATCGGCAGCGCCGCCTTCGTTTCGAAATGACGTCATGCCGATACTGTCCAGGGCTGGCTGCAGCCTTGGGACTTGCCATGGCAATCAGCATGGAAAGGGTGGTTTCAAGCTTTCCCTTCGCGGTCAGGATCCGGCTGCCGACTTCATTACGCTGACTCGCAGTCACGCTTCCCGCCGCATCAATCAGCTGAACCCTGCTGAGAGTCTGCTGCTGCAGAAGCCACTGGCACTCGTCCCGCACGAAGGTGGACGCCGACTTCGCGAGAACAGCACCGAGTACAGCATTCTGCATGACTGGATCGCAGCGGGAATGCCTGCTGACGCCCCGTCCGCGCCGACGCTCGTTGCCCTGCACGTCGAACCCTCTGAAATTACGCTCTACAACAACCAGCGCAGCGTTCAGCTCGAAGCCACCGCTGAATTCTCTGACGGGACCCGTCGCCGTATCAATGAACTGGCCGTGTTTGAATCCTCCAGCCCCGAAGTGACCGTGACTCCCGGTGGCGAGCTACAGTTTCCGGAGTCTCGGACTGCGCGACAGACTTCTGTCACGGTTCGCTACCTGCACCAGCAGTCGGCTGTGATGGCAGCCTGCGTCCCGACTCAGCCGGACTTTCGCTTCACAGCTCCTGAACCCGCCAATGTGCTTGACGAAAAAGTCTTCGCTCGGCTGCGACAGCTGCAAATCAACCCGGCACCACTCTGCAGCGATGCCGTTTTTGTGCGACGGCTGTATCTGGATGTCACAGGACGTTTGCCCACGGCCGAACAGGCTCGCAGCTTCATTCAGTCGGCCGCGGCGGACAAGCGCAGTCGCCTGATCGATGAACTGCTTGATTCCCCCGGCTACATTGATTTTCAGACACTCCGCTGGTGCGATCTGCTCCGGGTGGAGGACAAGACGCTGGACGCCAAGGGTGTCGAAGTGTTTTCGCACTGGATTCGAGCCTGCGTTGCTGAGGATCGGCCGCTGCACGAATTTGCTGCTGCGATTGTGGCTGGTCAGGGCAGCACTTACAGCGAACCGCCTGCCAACTTTCATCGAGCTCTCAGAACGCCCGAAGAACGTGCCGAAGCGGCCGCTCAGGTGTTTCTCGGAGTCCGCCTGCAGTGTGCTCGCTGCCACAATCACCCCTTCGATCGCTGGACCCAGGACGACTACTACGGCTGGTCGGCCTTCTTTGCCCGCATCGACTACAAGATCCTTGAAAATCGTCGCCGCGACACCAATGACAAGCACGAGTTCGATGGTGAACAAATTGTGTTCCAGAAACCAGCCGGTGAAATGCTCAACCCCGCCACTGGCAAACCCGCCGCGCTGCGTTTTCTGCAGGACAGCGGGGGGCTCTTCGCAGCGGCGTCTGCAGCGACCGCTCCTGCACTGGCCGCCGCCCCCGAACCACAGCAGGACCGGCTGCGACAGCTCGCTGAATGGCTTCGTCGGCCCGATAATTCCCGCTTCGCAGCAACTCAGGCCAATCGCATCTGGTTCCAGCTCTTCGGGCAGGGTATTGTCGATCCGATCGACGACTTCCGCGCCACAAACCCGCCCGCCAATCCGGAACTCCTGCAGGCACTGACTCAGGAATTCATCCGCGGCGGATTGAAAGTCAAACCCCTGATGCGGCTGATTCTCAACTCCCGCACCTGGCAGCTGGCTTCTGAAACCAGCGACAGCAATCGTGATGATCAGCTTCTGTTTTCTCACACCACCCCGCGGAGACTCACCGCCGAACAAATGCTCGATGCCTTCAGCCAGGTGCTGGAAACACCCGTGCGTTTCAGCGGGCTGCCACCCGGACCCCTTGCCGTGGAGATTTCGGGTGTACGCACCGGCGGTCATCGCTACAGTCGTCCCGAGGCCGGCGATCGCTTTCTGGCTCTCTTCGGAAAACCCGGTCGCCTGCTCACCTGCGAATGCGAACGCTCCGCCGAAACCACCCTCGCTCAGACCATGGAGCTGGTCGGTGGCGAAGTGCTCGCCGGACTGCTGAAGCAACCCGGTAATCTGATCGACACTACGCTGAATTCGCCGGATTCCGATTCGAATTTTCTTGACAACCTCTGGTGGACAGCACTTGCACGATCGCCGTCTGCAGGTGAACAGACTGCGATGCTGGAATATCTGCAGCAGGCGTCGTACCGTCGTCAGGCGATTGAAGACATTACCTGGGCCGTGCTCAATTCCCACGAATTCCTTTTGAAGCAGTAGTTCCCATGTCTGCGTTTCCCAGTCACCGCATGTCCCGACGTCCGCTCCTGCAGATCGGCGGTTCCGGTCTGCTGGGACTCACACTGCCAAAGCTCCTGCAGGCTCGCCAGCAGCAGCTTCGTCAACCTGCCAGCTCGCAGTCCTCCGGTCGTGCCAGGTCGGTGATCTTCCTGTTTCAGTGGGGTGGCCCCAGTCATGTCGATACGTTTGATATGAAGCCGAACGCCCCCGACGGTTATCGATCACTGTTCAGTCCCGTTTCCAGCTCGGTACCCGGGCTGCAGGTCTGTGAACATCTGCCGAAAACCGCAAAGGTGCTGCACCGCATCGCTCAGATCCGCACGGTACATCACACGATGAACAACCATAATTCGGCGGGCTATACGGCTCTGACGGGAGTCGAGCCGCCGATCGACGACCAGCGACTCCGCGAATCACTCGATCTGTTCCCTGGTTACGGTTCGGTTGTGGACGCCATGGCTCCGGCCGCGGCAGGTCTGCCCACCAGTGTTTCGTTTCCGTACCAGATTGCCGATGGTTCGGTGACACCGGGACAGCGTGCGAGCTTTCTTGGGCGGCAGTACGATCCGTTGTTCTTCCGCGATGATCCGAATGCTCCCGACTTTCGACTGACACAGTTGAGTCTTCCTGGGGATGTGTCGCTGGATCGGCTCAGCAATCGCCGTGGTCTGCAGGAGATCATCAATCGTCAGGCCCGGGAACTGGATCAGTCCGCGGCAGCTCAGGGACTCAACGCCTTCTACGGCCGCGCCCTGGAGATGCTGAATTCCCCGGACGTTCGGCGAGCGTTTGACCTGTCAGCGGAACCCAGGGAGCTGCGGGAGGCCTACGGTCGCACCACTTACGGTCAAGGCTGTCTGCTGGCACGGCGACTGGTGGAACACGGTGTGAAATTTGTTACGGTGTATTTTGCGGCCAGCATCGGCGGGCGGAGCAAGACCGACGGTGGCTGGGATACTCACGGTTTCGACAACACACGGATGTACGAAATCCTGCCGGAGTGGCATCTGCCAATGACGGACCACACCCTGCCGGTGCTGCTGAATGATCTCAGCGATCGTGGTCTGCTGGACGACACACTTGTGCTGTGGATGGGAGAATTCGGACGCACGCCGAAAATCAACGGCAGCATCAGCCGCGATCACTGGCCGAAATGCTACACGGCCCTGATGGCAGGTGGCGGAGTACAGGGTGGAGCCGTCTATGGAGCTTCTGATAAATATGGCGCCGTGCCGGATCGTGACCCTGTCGCAATTGGTGACCTTGCAGCAACGCTGTACTACGCCCTTGGCATTGACCACACCCAGGAAGTCCACGACAACCTCAACCGCCCACTGCCGCTGGCCAAAGGCCGCCCGGTGGCAGAGATCTTTGGGAGTACTTGAAACGTGACTGAGGGCCTCAGCCGCAGGGCGGCAGCCCAATGGCCTTGATTTTCCTGCAGAAAGAGCATCTGGCTCCCCTCTCCCCGGACCGGGGAGAGGGGTCGGGGGTGAGGGGTGAAACGCTCCTGCCACGCGCAGCACGGACAGTGCAGAAGGATGCTGGATTCACAGTGTCGTGGAAGTGTTGGCGATGGGACTGGTAGTGTTCTTTGACCCCTCACCCCCGTCCCCTCTCCTCTCGAATGGGAGAGGGGGGATTGAGGGCGATTTTCGCGAGGATAGAGAGAACTTCAACGCCATTGGGCGGCTGCCGGGGACAGTCCCCGCAGTCGCAAACACCGGGGGAAATTGAGGTGGGGCGGTGGCCGGCAAGAAGGGCTCGTTACGGCCCTGAGGTGCATGGCACCTGTAACAAAAATCCCAGAGAATTTATTGGCGTCCGCATCATTTGGTACGGCACCGGGGACAGTCCCCGCGGGCATAGCGGCGCGCGTGCAACGGCGGCTGCAGGCTGGACGGTAGAATCGTCACAAACCGAAGAGTCCCCAGAAAGCGCAACCGGTAGGCGGCTGCCGGGGACAGTTCCCGCAGTCGCGGACACCGGGGGAAATGTGGTGGGTCTGTGGCCCAATGGCGTTGAAGTTCTCTGGGATCCTGTGAAGAGACGGGTTAAGACCTGGGAGGTCGAGGCTGGATGTTGAAACGGTATTAAGGACACCTGATTTCGTTCTTTGGATCCGCTCCACCGTGACAATGCGTATTGGGGGATTTCAATCCCCGGGTAACGGTGCGTGCCAACGTGGCCGGAACTGCATCAGGAACGCACCAGAGCCTGACCGGCCGATTGACATCGACCGCACGCCAAACTGCGTTTTTGTGACTGGATCCAGCCGCGGCATGTCAACTGGCAGGCGGAACTGAAATCTCCCAATTTGCCGGTATTCGCGCCGTTTCACCATCCCAGCTTCGCCCTCCCGGCATCGCCTGTTGCCAGAGAATCAAGGCCATTGGGCTGGCCCCCAGCATCCCTCCAAAAAGTTCACCCAAAAATCTTCCTCGGGTTTGCAATATCTCTCAGCAGGCCAGACTCTGAGTTCCGTCGGACGAGGACACTGACATGCAGTCTTCTGAATCCAGCCCCAGGATTGCTCATTCGGCCGTCTTTCGTGAGTAGCGTTTCAGCCATGCAAAGGCGGCCTCGGGCAGGCTTTCGTGTCCACCATCGAAAATTGTGACGAGGGAATTTTTTGAGCTGCGGCGAAGCAGGATGTCGCGATTCAGATCGGGGTCGGACGTTTGGTCAGAGGGCAGTGGTGTGGTCAGTTTTTTGTTGGTTGTCAGTTCCCGGATTTCAATGTCAGAAATACCGGGATTGCCATGAGCTGTCGCGATCGCATTGAAGGCTTTCAGCGAGTGACTGACGGGTACCGAACCCGAATGTCCATCTTGGACTCCGGCCCAGATCGTCACTGGCAAATCGCCAACTCGCGGCAGATGAAACACGGGGGATCGATCTCGATAGTCGGCGTCGATCATGGCGGATGCCCCCGGTGGTCCCAGCAGGGACTTTTCGATCATTTTGGCATATTTCTGAGGTTTGCCGATTGGGCTGTGAAATCGGTGCCATTCGGCCAGATCCGTCGGTCCCACCCAGGCTGACACGGCACTGAATCGCTCCGGGTGCCAGCCCGCCATGAGCAGCGACATGTGCCCCCCGCCGGAAACGCCAGCAAGGTAAATGCGTGAGCGATCAATCTTCCACTTCTGCAGAGCCCAGTCGATGGCATCCAGCACATCCTGTCGGGCGTACGTGGACCCGCAGGCCTTTGGGGACTGGTTGGCTCCTCGAAAATTCGGATGCAGCCAGATCCAGTGATGTCGAACGCATTCGCGGAGCCACTTGCTGTTGTCCTGCAGGTAGTCGCTGCTCCATGAATGCAGAAACACGAACAGCGGAGTTTCTGTGGTGGTGGCGGAGGGAGGGGCCCACCAGAGCAGCGGTTGTTTTTCGCCATCGAGTGGACTAGTCGTTTCCGCGGCCTGGGTTTGCGGTAATTCGTCGGTGGCCGTGGCGAATTGGCAGCAGAGGCAAAAAGCGAAGAGGAGCTGGCGGAGTGTTGGCATGGGGATGGGCTGGAGGGGTGCCGTGAGAAAATGTCGCCTGTTGCTCTGCGAAAAAGCGGCAGCAGGATTTCGTTTTGCGGAGCGAAACGCGACGATACCCCGAATCGTGCCTGTTTTTTTCGCCTCTGGCAAGTCACTTCGACAGCTCCGGTGGATTTGGCAACTCTCCCATTCTGCAGTAAACTCCCGCGACGTCATCCGGAACTCATACCCTTTCCCCCGGGCAGCACTGCCCTGGAATTCGCCATGCCTCGCTACGACTTTCGCCGCATCGAATCCTCCTGGCAACACTACTGGGAACAGCACCAGACTTTTCGCGTGGAAGACTGCGTTGCCGCAAAACGCAAGCTCTATGTGCTTGACATGTTCCCCTACCCTTCCGGCGAAGGACTGCATGTGGGTCATCCGGAGGGCTACACGGCCACGGACATCGTCTGTCGATATTCGCGGATGAAAGGCATGAATGTGCTGCACCCGATGGGCTGGGATGCCTTCGGACTGCCGGCCGAAGAGTTCGCTCGACAAAAGGGCGTACATCCGCGAATCAAAACCGAAGAAAACATCAACACGTTCCGACGCCAGCTCAAAATGCTCGGCTTCAGCTACGACTGGAGCCGCGAACTTTCCACGACGGACCCCGACTACTACCGCTGGACTCAATGGATTTTTCTCGAAATTCACGACACGTGGTATGACGCCGACTGTGAATGGACCGGGCCGGACGGGGTGTTGCGTCGCGGCCGTGGCCGGCCCATTTCCCAGCTCCCTGTTCCCGACGACGTTCAGCAGCAGGGGACTGAGGCCATTCGCCGCTACCAGGACCGACATCGGCTCGCCTATCTCTCTGAATCGCCGGTCAACTGGTGCCCTGAACTTGGCACAGTGCTCGCCAACGAAGAGGTTATCGATGGCCGCAGTGAACGAGGCAATCACCCGGTGGTCCGTCTGAACCTCAAACAGTGGATGCTCCGCATCACCGCCTATTGCGATCGGCTCGCCACAGAACTCACCGACCTTGCCTGGCCCGACTCCATCAAGGACATGCAGCGGAACTGGATCGGTCGCAGCGTCGGTGCTGAAGTGGACTTTCGAATTGCCGCCGACAGCGAATCTCAGCACTCCTGGGCTGCTCATCGGTCAGCAACCGGTTTCCCTGCCGTTGCCGAACCTGACGTCATCCGCATCTACACCACTCGCCCCGACACCCTCTTCGGCGTCACCTACATGGTGCTCGCCCCTGAACATCCGCTCGTAGACCGCCTCACAACATCCGAGCACTCTGCGGCAGTTCAGCAGTATCGTCAGCAGGCCGCGCTCAAAAGTGATCTCGACCGGACCGGACTTGCGAAGGAAAAAACCGGCGTGTTCACTGGCGGTTATGCCATCAACCCGGTGAATGGCGAACGCGTCCCCGTATGGATCGCCGACTATGTGCTCATCAGCTACGGCACGGGGGCCATCATGGCGGTGCCCGGTCACGATGACCGTGATTACGAATTTGCCAAAGCCTTTGGTATCCCCATTCTCCAGGTCGTCGCTCCGGCCTCCCCGGACACTGCTCCCGCAGACCTTTCGCAGGCCGCTTTCACGGAATTGGGTGTGGCCGTGAATTCCGGCGTCTGGAACGGACTCCCAACAGGAGAATTCAAACAGCAGATCACCGCCAGCCTCGCCTCAAACGGGCTTGGACGTGAGGCCGTGAATTTCCGTATGCGCGACTGGCTCTTCAGCCGCCAGCGATACTGGGGCGAACCCTTTCCGATCTGGCACGAGCTGGACGAGCGTGGCCAGCCGACGGGATTGATGCGTGCAGACACCGCGGAATCGCTCCCGGTCCTGCATCCGCACGTGGAAGACTTCAAGCCCACCGGGACTCCTGAACCCATGCTCTCCAAAGCCAGCGATGAATGGCTCTACCGCACGGACAGTGACGGAGTGCGTCTGAAGCGGGAGACCAACAGCATGCCTCAGTGGGCCGGCAGCTGCTGGTACTACCTGCGATTCTGTGACAACAGGAACTCAAACAGTTTCATCGACCCCGAAAAGGAACGCTACTGGCTGCCCGTCGATCTCTACATCGGAGGTGCAGAGCACGCCGTGCTGCATCTGCTCTATTCCAGATTCTGGCATAAGGTGCTCTTCGATCGCGGCCATGTGAGCCATCCGGAGCCCTTCAGCCGACTGGTGAATCAGGGGATGATTCTCGGTGAAAACGGCGAGAAGATGTCGAAGTCGCGTGGGAATGTGGTGAACCCGGAAAAAGTTGTTGAGCAGCGAGGTGCAGATTCGCTGAGGCTTTACGAAATGTTCATGGGACCGCTTGAGCAGGTCAAGCCGTGGCAGACCAGTGGCGTCGAGGGCGTTTATCGCTTTCTGAATCGCGTCTGGCGGATGATCGTGGACGATCGCAGTGAACAGGTGCAGCTGGATGCTGCAGTACAGGATGCGGAACCTTCCACAGAACAGCTCAGAATGCTCCACCGCACCATCCGCGCCGTTACTGACGACATCGATCGACTTGCATTCAATACCGCCATCAGCCGTATGATGGAATTCACGAATTTCATGTCTGAGCAGCCCGTGCGTCCCCGGCAGGTGCTCAAAAGCTTCGTGCTCCTGCTCAGCCCATTCGCGCCGCACATTGCTGAAGAGCTCTGGGCAGTGCTTGGACACACCCAGACGCTTGCGTATGAGCCATGGCCTGAAGCCGACCCGGCACTGCTGGTTCAGGAGACGATCGAAGTGCCAATTCAGGTCAGTGGCAAGCTGCGAGGGAAGATTGTCGTTCCGGCGGGGCTCGATGCCACTGCCCTGCAGGCCGCCGCCGAAGCGGATGCTCAGGTCCGGCGACACATTGAAGGCAAAACCGTGGTCAAGGTGATCTGCGTTCCCGGGCGGCTGGTGAATTTCGTGGTGAAGTGATCAGGCCGCTCGCCAGCTTAAGGAAGATCTTTCATGAAGCGTATTGGAATACTCACAGCCGGTGGCGACACCCCTGCGCTCAATGCCACGATCTGGGGAGCCGTTCAGAAGGCGAATGAGCTGCGAATCGAGATGGTTGGTCTCCTCCGAGGCTACGCTGGACTGCTCGACCCGCGCGTGCCGCATGTACTCCTCAATCCCCTGTTTTCGGCCATCCCGGAGCTCGACCCCTGCAAGGGCGGGACGCTCATCGGTTCCTCCCGCACGTATCTTGATGCCAGCTGCATGGACAAGCTGAAGCTGGCGGCCGACCACGCTGCGGCCCTCAAGCTCGATGGACTGCTCTGCATCGGTGGCGACGGCACCATTAACGGCATGCAGCCGCTCGCCGAAATGCTCCCATGTGTGCTCGCACCGAAAACCATCGACAACGACCTCGGTCTCAACTATATCGACGAACCCAACGAATGGGTTCGCACGCCGGCTGCCGATCCCCCGGGCTACAAAGAACAGCACCAGCGTCTGCGCAGCACCGTGCGGCTGGACGACATGATCAACTATGCCACTCCAGGTTTCGCCACTGCGGTCTTCGTCGTGGTGCAGATGGTGGAGAGACTGCGGACGACGGCGGAGAGTCATCATCGGATTGCGGTGGTGGAAGTCATGGGCAGGCAATCCGGATACATCGCACTCGGTGCCGCGTATGCTCAGCCCGATATCATCCTGATTCCCGAAGTTCCGGTCGATATCCAGCAGCTCACAGAGCAGGTGACTCGGCTGTATGACATGCAGCAGAACGTGGTCATCGTGGTGGGGGAAGGTGTGCGAGGCCCGGACGGTCGGGAACTGGGGGCAGCCATGCCTACGTTCGACCCGGCCGGCAATGTGCGATATTCCGGTGCTGCCGACACCATTGTACAGATGCTTGGCAAGTCGCTCCCGGAAAGCCTCTTCCTGGAAACACGAGCTCACGAACCGGCATCCAGTTCGTTCTTTGCCCGCAAGGTGGGCCACACGCAGCGTGGCGGACGGCCGATCCTGTTCGACCGGCACTGTGCCACGCAGCTGGGAGGTCGTGCGGTGGAATTGCTGGCAGCGCGTCGCAGCAATGAAATTGCAACGCTCCAGTACAGCGAAAAAACCGGCTTTACCTTCAGTTCGATCGCGGCTGGAAAGCTGCGGGATCGCTGGGGGGAGATTCATCCGCGCGAAGTGCACCCCAGCTTTTATGATGCCCAGCGGATGCAGTTGTCGCAGCTGGGTGTGGAGTATCTGAAGCCGATCTTTACACGGTCGGTGGGAGCAGACGACGTGGAGTACATCCGACGGGAGGTCTTTGACGCCGGCTGTCTTGCCAACCGATACCAAAGCATCAATACCGACATCCGTCGCCGCGTGCGGCACCTCTAGCGACCAGCCGACTGAAATCAAGAAAAATCCAGATGGAATCTCAGGAAACAGCACCAGTGAATGCAACAGGATCAGAAGCTGCAGCACCGCCGACAGCCGTCAATCGCTCCATGCTCACGATTGTCTTTCTGACGGTCTTTATCGATCTGCTTGGCTTCGGCATCGTGCTTCCGCTGCTGCCCCGCTACGCCGTGTGGTTCAGTGCCAGCGGTCTTCAGTTGTCGATGCTGATGGCTTCATTTTCCGCCATGCAGTTTCTCTTCGCGCCGCTGTGGGGAGGCCTTTCGGACCGCATCGGTCGTCGTCCGGTGCTGCTCCTGGGTTTGCTCGGATCCACCTGCTCTTACGGTCTGTTCGGCTGGGTGTCATCACAGGGCCGTGATTTTCTCTGGCTGGGACTTGGTCCGCTCGCCTGGCTGCTTGCCACGCGCATCGGTGCTGGCATAGCCGGAGCCACCATCTCGACGGCTCAGGCTGTGATTGCCGACAGCACCCCGATTGGCGGGCGTGGTCGCGGAATGGCGCTGATCGGGGCAGCGTTCGGAATTGGTTTCACCTTTGGTCCTCTGATTGGTGCGGCCTGTGTGCTGGACGATCAGCCGATTTCGCTGAATGTGGCCCAAATGCGAGTGCTCAATGACTGGGAGCAGGATCAGTCGCTTGTGGATGGGACGGAATTTCGGCAGTTGATGGAGGCTGTCGGCAAGCTGGACTCGGTGAGTCTTGCAGCGATTCCGGAACTGTTCCGGGAACCGCTGCCGCGTTCCGTGGCGAAGCAGCGATTGCTTACGCCCCCCTCCAGTCTTCCCGGCTTCATTGCTGCGGGCCTTTCATGTGCCGCATTTGTCCTTGCGGCATTGCGTCTGCAGGAATCGCGGCGTCCCGGAATTCTCACAGGAGGTCACCGTGGCTTTCGGCCGGCGACCGTCCTGCGGCATCTCACGCGACCCCGTCTGGGCCTGGTTCTGGCTGCGGTTTTCGTCACCACATTCGGCTTTGCCCAGTTCGAAAGCACACTCTCGCTGCTGACTCAGCACTTCGGCTACAGCAACCGCAGTAATTACCTGTTGTACGCGTATGTGGGGTTTGTGTTGTCGCTTGGCCAGGGAATGCTGGTCCGAAGACTGCTGCCGCGGATTGGCGAGCAGCGGATGGCCCTGGCCGGAGTGCTGTTGATGACGCTTGGTTTCGGCCTGATTGGACTCACGAGTCTTGGCGTGCTCCCCCCGGTAGCACTCTGGGCCATTCTGCCAGTGGTTGTGATTGGATTTTCGTCCGTAAATCCTTCTCTGCAGTCGCTGCTTTCGCAATCGGCTGGTGCGGACGAGCAGGGTGCGGTGCTGGGAACCGGTCAAAGCCTCTCAGCGCTGGCCCGGATTTTCGGTCCTGTGTTCGGCATTTCACTCCTGGGCTGGTCCCTGTCTTTCCCGTATTTCTTTGGTGGATGTTTGATTCTTGGTGGTGGACTGCTGGTCCTGCGGATGCGTCCCCACGAGTCTGCCGGGACCGGAGCACATGGCTGATGAACGGCGTTGGTGATGATCCTTCCCGGGTGTCAGCGCGAGTTCTTCCGTTTGAAGCCCGCAGTGCGCCTGAGGGAACGCGTAATATCCTGCTGACGCTTTCGTACGACGGGACTGGTTACAGTGGCTGGCAGGTACAACCGGATCGTTTGTCTGTGCAGGCCTGTGTGGAGCGCGCGGTGGTGGCCATCACCGGAGAACCTCGGCGAGTTTACTGTGCTGGCCGCACTGATACCGGGGTGCATGCGCTCGGCCAGGCGGCCAACTTCTACACAGTCAGCCGGATCCCCGGGAAGAATCTTCGTCGAGCGCTGCAGACGTCGTTGCCGGATGACATTGTGGTCACGGAGGCTCGCGATGTTTCGCTGGCGCTGCATGCCACGTTTTCGGCCGTTCGCAAGCGATATCGCTATGTGATTCAGGACCGTGGGGTCTGTCCCCCATTTCTCAGGCGTTATTGTGCATCGTCCAGATTTGCTCTCGATGCGGCAAGGATGCACGAGGCCGCTCAGGAATTGCTTGGGCGTCACGACTTCCGCTGCTTCGAAAAAGAGTACCCCAATAAGGAAACAAGTGTACGGACAATCTTTGACGCAGTGGTCCGGCGTTCAGCAGGCTGGGAGCTTTGGCGGTCTTCGCACGGCTGGGCAGCCGCGGAGGGTGAGGGTGACAATGCAGGTCAGTTCGTGGTGTTTGAAGTCGAGGCGGACGGTTTTTTGTACAACATGGTGAGAGCAATTGTGGGGACACTGACGGAAGTTGGCAGGGGAAAACGACCAATCGGGGCCCTCCGGGATGTGATTCAGTCGCTCGACCGCAATGCCGCTGGCATGACGGCCGTACCTCAGGGGCTCTACCTCGTGCGGGTGGACTACCCGACTGAACTGCTCACGCCATCGCTGGATTGATGTTTTCAGCCTCCTGGGGGCTGAGTACAATCAGGAGCAGATCCAGCAGGCGATTCGGCTGCAGAAAAGGAGCATAACAGCATGAGTTCGGCATTCAGCGACGACGAGTCAGTCACGGGACCGGTCACGTCCCGCGGCAGGGACTGGCCCTGCCTGCGGCAGTTCGTTGTTTTTCTTGAAAATCGAGTGGGGTCCCTTCATGATCTGCTCCGCCGCGTCGAACGAGATGACCTGAAAATCGTAGCCCTCTCGATCCTCGATGCATCCGACTGCGCCGTCGCCCGACTCATCGTCGATCACTACGAGCGTGCTCAGGAGCTGCTCACGTTTTCCGGCGTGCGATTCTTCGAAACCGACGTGATTGGTGTTCTGCTGCCAGCGGTTGATCAGCCGCATACGCTGCTCCTGGGCAGTCTGATGTCGGCAGAAGTCAATGTGGACTATGTCTACCCTATGATGTACCGGCGGGCCAACCGCGGTGCCGTGGCCATCTACTCGAAGGATCGCGAAGAAACGCTTCGAGTGCTCCGCGAACGCCAGTTCGACCTGATCACCGAGGATGACCTGCTGCACCATGACGAATTCTATTAACCAACCTCGGCGTCCGTGCATCGGACCTCCCCTTGCAGCACTGCTGCTTTGCCTGCTGCTTTGCCTTCGGGAGAAAGTCGCGGCCCAGCAGTCTGAACAGCAGCAGTCTGATACGGCCAAAGAGTTGGCCGTGAACGAGCCGATGGCGGGCGAGCCGCTCGCCGACGAGGCCTCGCTTCGAGATTCGCCGATTGAAGATCTCAATTATGCCACCATACGGGTTCCCGCTGCCGAAGACTTTCTGCACAGACTCCCTGCTGGCGACCTTCCCGAGTCCTCCTTTCAGACCCTGCATGAAATCTTCTTACTTGAGGACGACGCATTCCTCATCGATCAGCCTGCAGGGCGCTGGGCGGGTCTGCGGCAGACCGCCATCGAGAAGCTCCGTGCGGCCGGTTTCTCGGCCCAGCAGGCGTGGAACCGTGCTGCGATTGCATCTGCGGAAACCGCATGGAATGACGCCGTCAGTCGCGGTGACGTCGCGGCGGCTGCTCAGATTGCTGCCGGCTGGCCACTTTCCGAGTATGACCTGCGATTGACACTGCTTCAGTGTCTGGAGGCGTGGCACGCCGGTGAATCTGCTGCGGCTGCGGCCGCCATTTCCCGGACGCTCGATCGCTGCCGCGGCACTGCTCTCGAATCCCGAGCAGTATCTCTTTTCCGATCTCTTGAAAAGCGACTGCAGACGCCCTCGACAGAGGTTGCAGCGCCAGCAGCAACAGCATCTGTCCCCACGATCTCGGCGCCCTGGCCGCGCCCTGTCTGGCGCTGGCGGGAGCTGGTTCGCCAGCAGAATTCAGAACGCCAGCAAGCCGAATCAACGCTGCTGCTTTCCATGGATCCCGACACCGCTGCGCGAATGCGTTCCTTTGAACTCTGGAAACCTCTGCATTGGGGCTCGTGGATCATCACTCGAGCTCCTTCGCGCCTTGTTGCTCTGGACCGTCGGACCGGAGTCGAATGCTGGTGGCTCGACACCGATCAGGCACTCCGTGATCCTTCCGCACCGCATCATGAAGATGATTCCGGCGAGGTCATCTGGCAATCATCCCCCGGAAACCGCTCGGGAATCATCGACGCAAAACTTGACACGCGCTGGGGAGTGCTTGCGGCCGATGATGAATGCCTGTGGCTGGTTGATCGCCTGCCGGTATTCAATGGTCTTGATCCTCAGGCCAGTCCCTTCTTCACACGTGGCAGGCATAATCCATGGCTCCCGGACGAACTGCAACCGGATACCGGCAACGTCGGCAGCCGACTGGTCTGTCTGCGACGGCCGAGCCTTCAGGGCGGCGATGCTGCGGCGGTTGATCTGCCACCGGAGATCGCGTGGATCAGCGGTCAGGGTTTCTGGGAATATCGTGTCAAAACGGCGGCAACAGCTGATCGGAGTCCACCTGCCGATCCGCAACCTCGCGATCGGCAAGCGCTGTCTTCCGGCGATGCGGGGCTCACGTCCGACCGGAGCCATGAAACCCCGAAGCTGCAGCTCTTCGCCAGTGGTCCTGCTGTGCGTGGTGATCGTCTCGTCATTCTCTCCGAATCTCCGCAGAACGAACAGCTGGAAGTGCTGTGTCTCAACCGTCTCACCGGTCAGGCAATCTGGCGGCAACCGCTGCTGCAGCTGGGAGTGCTGCACACGCTTCGGGAGGCTGCCGGAGGAGTTTGTCAGTCAGTTTGCTTCGTGTGTGGTGACACGGTGATCTGCAGTCTGGAAGGAGCAATCCTGGCAGCTGTCGATCTCTGGGATGGGCACTGTCGCTGGATGCTCCCGCTGACGCGCATCCAGAGTGCTGACGCTGGCGCGTTCCCAATGATGTTCGAGGATGGGCAGATGGCCGCGGGAGTTCCGACGCGGTGTCATTTTCTGCCAGTGGCAGATGAGAGGCTCGTGATCTGTGCAGCACCGAACTCGGCTGAACTGCAGGCTGTCGAAGCCCAAACCGGTAAGGTGGTGTGGAAGGTTCCTCGAATTGTCTCCGGTTCCATGGGACCCGGCGGGAGTCCGGACCTGCTTGCGGCCGGGGTGTTCGAAAACCAGGTGATCCTCGTCGGTGAGCGGCACTGCCGCAGTCTCGACCTTGCTGCCGGCAACCAGTTGTGGATTGTCGAAACGGGGCTTTGCAGTGGTTCTCCGCTGTGCAGCCGCATGCGACTGGTCCTGCCGCAGCTTGACGGGCGGGCATTGGTTGTGGATTTGAATCGTGGCCGGCAGGTGGAGCACTCTGAACTGTTTCTGCCATCCGATGCCGGTCAGCTTTGGGGTGCTGTCACCGGAGATGATGAGTACCTTTTCAGCGGAACAGCTGGTGCGATCACTGCATGGCCGAGGGCTGACCGTGTTGCCGCGACGGGAGCGGAGACGGCGGGCGGTCCTGCGACTGATGCGTTTTCTTCGACGGAACAACTTCAGGCTCTGTTGCTGAATGGTGACCGCGATGCTGCGGAAGATCTCTGTAACAGGCTGCCGCTGCTTCCACGGGAACTGCTCAGCGAAGCATGGCTGCTTGAGCGTGCCCACCAACTGGAAAAATCGCCCCGGAACGTTGTCGCAGCAGCGACGTCACTGCCTGCGAATACTGTACTCACACCCGGCCAGCAGCTTCGATTGCAGCTGATGGAAGCCATTGCGGCAAATCGACCGGCAGTTTCAATTCAAAGCAGCGATCGCCGGCTGCAGCAATTGTCATCTGCCTGGAGCGTCAGCCTGTCGGCGCTCCGGCCAATGACTTTGCCGCAGTCGCTCGATCCCGCCGCACTGCAATTGCTTTCTCTCGCTGACTTACGGCGTTTGGCCGAATCAGCCTGTCTGCACCCGGCTGAAACCGCATCCCCGCAATCGCTCAACATGCTGGTCGAGGAGCTCTCCCGCCGAGGTCTGTCGGAAGCTGCTGAGCTTGTTGCGGCCGCATGGTGGCTGGAGGCAACTGCGGGCTCTGAGAACTTCAGCGGTGCGGACCAGGCGGCTCTGCGGCTGAATGAAATTCGGGGACTTGCTCAAAACATGGAAGCCGGTTCCATGAAAGGTTTGCAGTCCGACTCCTCGGGATCGCTTTCGGCGACTGCGTTGCTGCAGCTGCGAACCACGGATTTTGCTGCCGACGATCCTGAAGGCGAGGATTTGCTGCAGGCTGCACCGTGGTGGCTCCCGATGGATGTTCGGCTCGCAGTCGCGTCTGATACCGGTCGCCGTTTGCTGGCGCTGGACCGCGCCGGTGCTGGTCTGCTGGACCAGTTCCCCAACGAAGTCGGCTGGAAGGCTCCTTCAATCACCTTTCGGCAGACCAGTCGACAGCTTTCCGTACCATCGCTGATCCCGGTACTGAATGAGAGTCAGCTGCAGTTGGCGGCTGTGCGGGCTGACGGTCGTATTCGGATACTCTGGTCACGGGAACTCCCAGGGGCCGCGCTGGCGATCCCGGAACCGCAAACAGGACCGCTCTGGCCGGGTGGCCTCATCGTCCACTCCGGTGATCACCTGTTCTGCCTGCACCCGCTTACCGGGCATCTGCTGTGGAAGCGTCGGCTGCCGCAGGAGCTGGACTACAACGGGCTGTTGCCATCAAGGCTCTTTGGTGATCAGCAGGCGGTGGTGCTGCTTGGCAGCGATGGGGCATCGATCGAGAGCTATCGGGCCGGTGATGGTCGGCCGCTGGGACGTGGCCCGGTGCAGATCGGGCGCGGTACCGAATGCGGGACCGTGGGACGTTTTCTGATTCACACGGATCTTGCGTACAGGCTGCACGTGCTTGACGGAGCCACTGGTGAAGATCGGCTGCAGCAGGAGCCGCCAGTTATCATGGCCGCAACCCACACGGAATCGTTGTTCGCGACCCTTCCGGGGGATCGGATCCTGACAATGACGGCCGAAGGCGAACTGGTCCTGGTGGATCTGCAATCCGGGCGGCAGATTTTCCGCACCAAAATGCCTCCGTCAGAAACCATGGCGGCTGTCAGCGGCATCCAGGCGGTGGAACTTGGCGGACGACTGCTGGTGGAAGTGGAGAACACCGGCGGAGCTGCAGCGGGTGGATTTGGAGCGGCTCTGAATCTGCCATTTCGCCAGCAGCCTGGTATGGGAATGCTGGGTTTGGGTGGAATTGGTGAAGAACTTCGCAGGACGCCCCGTGGGGCTGCACTGGAGATTGACGATGGTTTGCTGTGTTGCCTCGATGCTGTCACTGGTCAGCTGCTTTGGGTCCAGTCCCGCTATGACTGCCGGGTACAGCGGGTGGCTGGTGATCCCACAGACCTTGTGGTGCTGACGGAAGTTCGTTACGGGCGATCGGAGGACCCGGATGGAGGTCTGGCACAGCACGTGAATCTGGAAGTCCTGCACGCGCAGACTGGTGAGGTACTTTTGCGAGCGGGCAGGATAGCGATGAGCGGCATTCACGCGAGTTGGCATGATGCGCGAGCGGCAGAAATACGGATGATGGGCACTGATGGCGTTGTGGTGATCAAACGATCGCAGTGAGTGGCGGCGAGATCACACTTCACTCAGAGGCTGGCCGTCGTCCAGAAGGAACTGGGGGCGCCCCTGAGGATCCGGCAGAGTTACTGTGCGGGCGTCGATGCCAAGGCAACGGTACAGCGTGGCGAAGACATCCTTATAGGTGACGGGCCTCGACGTTACGTCGTCTCCCAGGCGATCGGTGGAGCCAATCACCTGACCAGTTTTCAGGCCACCTCCGGCCAGCAGGGCGGGACCGGCCTGTGGCCAGTGGTGCCGCCCGCCGCTCTTTGGGTCGATTCGTGGCGTGCGTCCGAATTCTCCCCAGACGACAATTGTGACGTCGTTGAGCATTCCGCGTTCTTCGAGATCAGTAACCAGGGCGTGGAGTCCGTGATCGACAATCGGTAACAGATTCCGCATGCGGGGAAAATTGTCGCTGTGTGTATCGAAGTCGCTGATGGAGACACTGACGTATCGCACACCGGCCTCGATGAGTCGTCGGGCGAGCAGAAACTTGCGGATGGAATCCGGTCCTTCACTGGTAGTCGACTGGCGTCCGGAAGAACTTGAAGAGGCGGTGTAGCGCTGCAGTACTTGTGGGTCTTCGGTACTCAGGTCCAGTGCGCGGGCCAGAGCACCGGAAAGCAGAATGCCGACCGCCTGACGCCCAAACTGGTCCATGGCTTCCATCATCCCGCTTCGATCCGCATCGCGTCGGAGGCGATCAAGACTGGCGAGCAACGCCTGGCGGTCGTCAATCCGACCGGCTGTCAGGCGGGGGTTGAGAGTCAGGCTGATGCTGTGGTCCTGGCCAAGTCGCCTGAGTTCGTTTTGCATGCCGGGTTCCAGCACGCGACGAAAGAGCCCCGAGATGTCCGGGCGGAACGGCTGAGCGGACGGTCCGAGGAATCCAGGACGGGCGCTATTGCGAACCTGTGGACGTCCCTGCATCAGATCGATGAACGCGGGGGCCGGATCATCACTGCGGCCATGCAGTCGTGAGACGACGCAACCCACTGCAGGACGGCCACCTGAGGATTCCAGATCCTTTGCTGCGTAACCGCTTTGACACTGAAAAGCGTCGTGGGCTCCGGCGGAACCCGTGAGCGACCTTATGAGTACGAATTTTTCGGCGATGGAGGCGATTTTCGGGAGCAGTTCCGTGACGTGCACCCCCGGCAGAGATGTCGAAATCGTGTCAAACTCACCACGAATCTCGACTGGGGCCTCTGGTTTGGGATCAATGGTATCAAGATGCGGAGGACCACCATCCAGATGGATGTTAATGATCGCCTTTCGGGAATTCCTGAGTCCTGTTGCCGATTCAGCCTGCAAAAGTTGGGCTAAACAAGGGCCCGAAGTGCCCAGAGCACCGATCTGAAGAATCCCGCGACGGGATACTGGAGACGACCCAATTCCGGTCAGAGCAGATCGCAGGAACATCAGGCTGGCTCCATGGCGGGCGGGATAAGGGGTGGGGCGGGAAAGGAATTCTGGCCCGAAATGTCGCTGATGTACAGACAAATCGGAAAAAACAGTGTGTTGTTCTGAGTCGTTCGCCGTTGGAAACGTGTGTTGGCAGAGATTTTGCCGGAACCCGACGACACGAAAACGACGAAAAACGGCCCTGGTCAGCGTTACCTTGGTGTTCTGTTGTTCAGGTGTTCAGGAGTTGGTGTACGGCCTGCCATTCGTCAGGGGTGACGGGCTGAATGGAGAGTCGGCTGCCGCGTCTGAGCACAAGCATCCCGCTGCAGATTGGATCTTTGGCCAGCATTTCACGAGTGATCACGCTGGGAAACACGGTCTGCAGGCGGATATCGACCATGAACCATGTTGGGTTATCGGCGGACGATTCCGGGTCAAAATAGCGATGGTCTGGGTCAAGTGCGAAATGATCGGGGTAGGCCTCGCGGACAACCACTGCGGTGCCAGCGATGCCCATAGGATCCGCATTGCTGTGGTAGAAAAGGACACTGTCACCCATGCGGACGGTGTCGCGGAGAAAGTTGCGAGCCAGGTAGTTGCGGATGCCTTCCCAGGATGTTTTTTTTCCCGGTGCTGCCTTGAGATCGTGGATGGAGAAGACTTCCGGTTCGGATTTGAAGAGCCAGTAGGCAGGCATGGTGATCAGCCTTTGGGACGCACCACGACGGTGGCTGTTTCGATGGTGGCAGCTTCGAGCGGTTTGTCGCCGCGATCTGTGCGAAGTGCGCCGATTTTCTTCACGACATCCATGCTGGCCTGATCGGCGGTGCGGCCGAAGGCGGTGTACTGGCGGTCGAGGAAGGCCTGGGTGCCGAGGCAGATGAAGAATTGAGAACCGGCGGAGTTGGGGTCTGGGGTGCGGGCCATGGAGAGCACGCCGGCAACGTGCGGCGTTTCGTTGAATTCGGCGCGGATTGTGTAGCCAGGGCCACCAGTGCCGTTGCCTGACGGACAGCCGCCCTGAATCATGAATCCGCTGATGACGCGATGAAATGTCACGCCATTGTAGAAACCAATGCGGGTGAGTCCGATGAGGTTGGCGCAGTGTCCTGGGGCGACATCCGGGAGCAGTTCGAGGCGGATCGTGCCGTGATTGGTTTTGAGTTCGACAGAGTAATCGTTGCGATCAAAATCGATGTCGCGGACGGCAGCATCGACTTCGGGTTTCCGGTTCTTGCTCATGGTGGCCTCGGGGATGTACGTGAAGGTTGCGTCTGCTGACGCGTGTCTGCATGGGCAGGGAGTGTGTCTGATTCGGAGACGGGAGGCAAGTGAGTGGTGGTGTGAGTGGTTGTGTTGTCCGGAATCGGTGGCAGGACGAGTACTTGCCAGGGGCCGGAGTCTGTGACGAGGGCGGCATCCTGCGCGGAATCGACGAAGATAACGAGGTCTGTTGCGGGGATTTCTGTGAGCAGCAGATCGCGTGGGAGTCGCCATTCGCGTTCGGCAGGCGAATTGAGACTGCCGTCGATGGCAATTTTCTGGAAGAAGGGCTGATCCGGGGGTTGCAGGCTTTGCCAGAGTTCTTCGGTGCCGTAAATGACGGGACGGGCGCCCAGGGCTGCGAGCGTGGCCTGGCGGATGGCAAGCCCCCAGGGTTCGAAGTCATAGCGTCGACGATGGGGACGGAACACACGGCGCGCACGAAACTGAGGGAGAGGGACCTGGGTGAACGCAGTGACCGCGTGTCCCCCGCGAATTGCTTCCGGGGAGGCGCGCAGGCGGGATTCGTGGAGGATTCGCAGCAGGGTGGCGATGGCCGAACGATCCGCATCGCCGCTGCTGAGGATGCACTTATCGAGAAATTCTTCGCGCGTTTCACCGGGCCATTGTCCGAGTGCAGCGCGTGTCCAGTGGCAAAGCCAGTTTTGAGGGGTGGCAAGTGGGTTGTCTGTGGGCAGCGGCGAAGTGACGATGGGGCCGGAAGTGGTGGGCACTGCCGCGGTGGATGTCAGGGGCGGAGTGATCTGGAGTGGTTGGGGGGAGATGTTGATGTCTGAACAGGAGTTTGACGCAGCGGGAGTGGGGCTGGTGTTTTCTGAGCATGAGGCGTTGGGCAGGCAGAGCCAGGGAATCCAGCCTGTGCAGCGTTGGTTGAGCACATCAGGGAACAGTCCGTGTTCGTCGGCGGCCACCATGGTCGGGACCGTAGCGCGGGGGGAATCGTGGAGGTGGTGATGGATGAGTTGGCTGATGTGGCCACCGGAGCGGCAACGAAGGACGATGATGCGGGTGGCGAGAGCGAAGAGCAGGCGATCGGCGAGCGGAATGGACTTGCGGAAGTCGCTCCAGCCGTCGGGCGGGGCACCGGGGAGCATGGGGGAGACGAAGAGTTGGTAAGGGGAGTCGGTGGTGTTCTGTGTGTCAGGATGGAGCTGCAGGAGTGCAGTTTGCGAGTTTTGGAGCCATGTTGTGGCGGCGGCAGGGTCGCGGGGGAAAATGTCCGGGGTATTGGAGTGTTCGGGGAGGTGCACCGTGAGTGGGGTGCGATGGAAGATGTGGCAGGAGCGGGTGAGATATTCGGCGGGAGCGGTACCGGGAATGATGGGCAGGAGCGTTTCGGGTTTTCTGTGGTTGTCGGAGCGACCGACTTGAAGGACGGCGGTGCGGAGCAGTGCGAACCACCAGTGTTCAAGGTCGAGGCGCTGCGAGAGGCGGGAGGAGACGATGGAGACCCGCGACGTTTGGGTGGGGGGCTGGGAAAAAACGAACCAGCGGTCGCCGAGCCAGCGGCGGGAGCAGGCGGGTGAGAGCCATGGCAGGCCGCGGAAGACGTGAGCGTCCTGCACAGGCAAAGTGGCGGTGCAGGCGATCCGGGGAGGCGACGGCGGGTTAAACGGCGGGCTCAGGAGTTTGGCAGGCATGGGGATACCGACGGCGTTGGCGGTATCTTACCGTGGAAGTGCAACCGGGCGGGAGCGGCATTCGGGTGCAAACCGGAGGCGCGGTTGCGTCTTTGCAACCGACGGATGGACGAACGTTCGGTGTACTTTACCAGTCCATGGGGAGTATTGCAACACATACCGAGAAAGGTTGTTCGAATTCACACCAAATTTTTCATTTGGGGGCTTGATTTCGCTGTTTGGAGTGAATTCCCATGGAATCTGGTGTGTTGATTTCCGTTTCAGCCTCTGCGATGCTAGACTTTGTGGTTGCGCGAAGCCAGTCTGCGGCCGCACTCCGGCATTTCTGGCAATTGAACCCATCAGGATCTGTTAGAATTTTTCGAAGGAACTCTCTATGTCCATGTACGTCGGTGAAGCTTTTGTGGGCGAGGGCAACGAAGTGGCACACATTGACCTGCTGATCGGTGACAAGACCGGTCCTGTGGGCATTGCATTCGCCAACGCTCTGGCAGACCAGAAGGCTGGCCACAGCAACCTCCTCGCAGTGCTCACCCCAAACGTGGCGGTCAAGCCGGCCACTGTGATGATCACCAAGGTCACCATCAAGGGGGCTCGCCAGGCCGTACAGATGTTCGGCCCCGCCCAGAAGGCAGTTGCTGATGCTGTGACCGACTGCGTCAAGTCCGGTGCGATTCCTAAGGATCAGGCTGAAAGTCTCGTCATCGTCTGCGGTGTTTTCATTCACTGGGAAGCTGCTGACGACAAGAAGATCTACCAGTACAACTACGAGGCCACAAAGCTGTCGATCGAACGGGCGATGAAGAACGAGCCAAAGGTGGATTCAGTGCTGGCTCAGCGAGACACGGCCGCACACCCGTTCTACGCCGGCTGATTCCCGGAACTTTTCGACGGCGAACACACAGCTAGGACCACGCGATTTCGCGTGGTCCTTTTTTGCATTGTCTTCTGGCAAATTCGGTTATGGCCGACACAGAACCATCTGAATCACCGTCTGAATTCCTGCGACAAGCCGAACGAGGCCGAGGCAAGTCGCCCTCAGTTATTCGTGAATTCGCCTCGTTTCTGCTTGCCGAAAAAAAATGGTGGCTGGCACCACTCCTCGCAGTGCTCCTGCTTTTTGCCGGCCTGATAGCCCTCTCCGGTACCGGCGCCGCCCCGTTCATCTATTCGCTGTTCTAAGAGCGCACCCGTGACCATTCACTTCCTGATTGACCTGGAGAACGTCCCTCAGCCGCAACTTCCAGAGCAACTCCCGACGGATGCTCAGGTCTGGGTGTTTGCCGGTCATCAGCAGACAAAGGTTCCGCTGGAACTGGTTGTGAAACTGCAATCGCTGGGTGAGCGTACTCGGTACATCCAGCTCAGCAGCGGAGGTCCGAATGCCCTTGACTTTCACATCGCGTTTCATCTGGGACGCCTGACAACCACCGAACCCGACTCCGCGTTTGTTGTCGTTTCCGGTGACACCGGCTTCGACCCCCTGATCGCCCATCTGCGTGCGAACAATGTCGATGTCAAACGGTTGTCGGGAAAGCCGTCAAAACAGGTGGCAGCCAAACCCGCTCCCGCTACCGCGGCCAGACCTGCCGCTCCGGACGAAGCAGACACGGCGGTCGAAGCAGACACATCAGTCACCCCGGCCGAACAAGACACATCGGCTTCCACCAGGACTGCTGCCGAGATATCCCAGTGGGAACTCGTGGAACGTTGCGTTGAAGTGTTCGGCCGAATGCCTGGCAGCCAGCCGAAATCGTTGAAGGGATTCAAAAGCTCGGTTCGTTCTTTTACGAGAGAGAATCTGCCGGACGAGCATTTGGAGGAATTGCTGCGTGTTTTCATTCAGCGCAAAGTGGTCATTCAAAATGGCGACTCGCTTGTTTGGGGAAGTGCGCAAAAGTTATCGGCCGCACTGAAGTAACACCATTCCGGGGGCTTTGAGAGATCTGAGGCGTGTGTATGCGTTTTGGCGGCTTTCTCCCGCGCGAGCCCCGTGAATGGTCTTACTTTTGCCGTCGGAACTTTTCATTTCAGAGAACTCTGGTAGAATTGCTAAGTTGCTCATGCCGTTTTCCTCAAAAGCTGGGGGGATCGGGCGAATTGCAGGTGGTTCCTCATCCGCATTTCTGGCAATCTGCCTGCTGGCAAAAAAGTTGTCCGGACTTTTGCTGTGCGTCGGCAACATAGTGCCCAAGGTGATGTTCGCAGCCCCGTCGTTTTTTATTTCTCCCGAAAGGCTCGTCATGCTTCGCTCTGCGTTCCGTCTGCGCGATCTGACAGTTGCCGCCGCGATGGCTTTGGCCACGGCAACGGCGGCTGCTCAGGACGCAGGTCCGCCACCTGAATACCCTCCCTTCGCAAGGGTGCTGGAGGGCTACGAGAAGGTCGTCACGAAGGCCAACATCAATTCGATGTACACCTTGTACACGCGTGCGAAGGACGGCCAGATGTACGCCGAACTCCCGCGTGACTTCCAGCAGCGTAAATACTTTATTGCCACAACCGTTGCGTCTGGTGAGGAATACGCGGGGCTGCAGGCTGGTGACATCTACGTTTACTGGCGTCGCTACGACAAGCATCTGGCGCTGATCGCCCCGAATATCGACATTCGTGCTCAGGGTGAACGAGAGGCAGAGGCGTCTGTGAAGCGGCTCTTCACCGACCGCGTGCTGATGGAAGTTCCGATTATCACCATGGGACCGAACGGTGGTCCGGTGATTGACATCGACCAGATGCTGCTCAACCCGGATCCCCGCTTCAGCATCGGACCGGCGACTTTCAATCCGACGCTGACGCAGCGAGGCATTGTTTCGATTCGCACGGCGAAGGCATTTGAGAATAACGTGGAGATCGCCTTCGAAGTTCCGGCCCCTGACGGAACCTTGAAGATCCTGCATTACTCGATCAGCAACATCCCTGACAACACGGGTTACCAGCCTCGAGTGGCTGACAGTCGCGTTGGGTTTTTCACAACCAGCTATTCAGACCTGGCGAAATACGACGACCGGGAAACCCGCGTGCGATTCGTGAATCGCTGGATGCTTGAAAAAGCGGACCCCAAGCTGCAGCTCAGTCCCCCGAAGAATCCGATTGTGTTCTACATCGAGCACACGACTCCCGTGCGATATCGTCGTTGGGTGCGGGATGGAATTCTGGCGTGGAATGCGGCGTTCGAGAAGGTTGGAATTGCGAATGCCGTCGAGGTTTACTACCAGGACGCGGCATCGGGTGCCCACATGGACAAGGACCCGGAAGATGTGCAGTACAACTTTGTCCGCTGGCTGAACAACGACGTGGGTACGGCGATTGGCCCCAGCCGCGTGCATCCTCTGACCGGCCAGATTCTTGATGCGGACATCATCCTCACCGACGGCTGGATTCGTCATTACCGCAAGCAGTTCAGCGAGGCGTTGCCGAAGATCGCAATGGAGGGCTACGGTCCTGATACGCTGGCATGGCTTGCAAAGAATCCGCAGTGGGACCCGCGCGTACGCCTGGCTCCGCCATCGATGCGGCCCGTGATTCAGCAGCAAATTGCTCGAAATGCAATGCTGCCCTACGCAGGCCACCCTTTGTTCTCTGCCGGCACAGCGGTTCTGGGAGACGAAGAATTTGACGGTCTGAACCGATCCAGCCAGGTGAACGGTCTGTGTCTGGCCGCTGACGGTCTGGCAATGGAAGTGGCACTCGCACGAATGACGTTTGATATCCTCGGCGGCCTCGCACAGCAGGCTCCCCAGGCGGCCCCTGGCGATAAGAAGCCGGAGCCACCCAAAGAGCAGCAGCTGGACGGAATGCCGGAATCCTTCGTTGGTCCGCTCATCGCCCACCTGGTTGCTCATGAAGTCGGCCACACCCTCGGACTGCGTCACAACTTCAAGGCTTCCAGCGTCTACACGCTGGCTCAGATCAACAGCGACGAAGTCAAGGGCAAAAAGCAGCTCGCCGGGTCCGTCATGGACTACATCGGCACTAACATTCGGCTCGAAGCCGGAACAACTCAGGGTGACTACTGCATGACCGGTGTTGGTCCCTACGATATGTGGGCGATCGAGTACGGTTACACCAGCGGCGACCCGAAAACGGTGCTGGCACGTGTAGCAGAGCCGGAGCTGGCATTTGCCACCGACGAGGACACTGGTGGCCCCGACCCGCTGGCTCGCCGCTACGACTTCTCCAAAAATCCGCTCGACTTTGCCAACGAACAGATCAAGCTGGTCAATCACCACCGCGGAAAACTGCTCACGGACTTCATCCGTGACGGAGACAGCTGGGATCGCATCCGCTACGGCTACGAAATGGTGCTCTCCCTCCAGACTCGTTCTGTTTCCATGATGTCCAACTGGATTGGCGGCGCCCATGTGAACCGCGATAAGAAGGGTGACCCCAACGGTCGCAAACCCATCGAAGTGGTGCCTGCCCAGACTCAGCGTGACGCCCTCAACTTTGTGCTGCAGCATGCATTCCGCGACGAAGCCTTCGGTCTGACTCCTGAACTGGTGACAGCGATGGGGCTCGACAAGTGGTTCGACGACCGTGGTTCCATGAGCGAAGAATCGACCTGGCCGATTCATGACCGCGTCATGGGAATTCAGGCGTCTGCAATGACCGGACTGCTCAACCCCACCACTCTGCGACGAGTCTACGACAATGAGTTTCGCGTTCCTGCCGACCAGGACTCCTTCACCCTCCCGGAACTCCTCGGAGCAGTCACAAGTTCCGTCTGGGCCGAGCTGGACATTAAGGCTGAGGGTCAGTACACGGCACGCAAGCCGCTGATTTCCAGTCTGCGTCGCAATCTGCAGCGTGAGCATCTGGAGCGGCTGATCGATCTGACTCTGCCCGGTCAGGCTCAGGATCCCGCTGGCAAGACGATCTCAACGCTCGCCAGCCAGCAGCTCCGACAGGTTGCTGCGAAGATCGAAGCGGCGCAGGCGGCTGCTGCTGACAAGCACGACCCCTACACCACAGCGCATCTTGCTCAGGCCCGCGAACGCATCACCAAGGCTCTGGATGCCAGCTACATCCTGAATCCAGGCTCCTCTGGCGGTGGCGGTGGAGGAACGTTCTTCTTCGGTCGCGAACCACAGCCCATCGGAAGCGACCGGTAACCAGGAACGTGTCACCAACGGCTCTCCGGCCCTGCGAATGAAGTTCGCAGGGCCTTTTTTTTGGCCTGTTCGCATCAGCGACGCTGGTCAACTTTATATTGCACAGCGCGGATTTCCTGAATACCGTCCAGTTTGTGTTCCCACAGCACGTTTGCTGCGGCTGTCTGGTGTGAAACGACAACGACCGGGTCCTTCGCTCGACTGTCCAGTTTCACTGGCACTGTTTCACGGGGACTCAGCAGCAGCAGATCCCGGGAGCTACCGGTGGTCCAGCAGATTACCGGTCCGGAGGTCGCGGCAGCGATCCACGGCTGGTCGCCCGCGCCCAGCAATTCCTCAGGCCGTCCGGCGGTTGAATGATAGACATTCCCTTCGCGTCGCCAGACTGCCATCGGCCGATCGGCGACTGCGGCAAGCATGCCTCCATCCATGGGGCAGGCATTGAGTTTCCAGTGGGCGATACCGGTCTGAGCAGCCGCGGTGAAACTGCGGCCCCCATCTGAGGAACGCAGCAGGTACATGTCGCGATTGCCTTTGAGTGAATTACGGAAGAGCACATGCAGGTTACGTCCATCCATCACAATGGACGGATGACAGCACTCACAAATGCTTTTTTCCGGATTCGTATAAATCACTTCATTTTTGCTCCAGGTGAGTCCACCATCGTCGGAGCGGGACAGGCAGAGTTCGGTGCGACGATTCCGCAGATCGAGCCACACGCACCAGGTTGCTTCTGCCGGCGAATCAGGATCATACTGTCCCCCGACCATAGCGTGCAGTCCCTCTCTTGCGGATGCCTCCGCATCATTCACTCGCACAGGCCCCTGCCAGGATTTTCCGTCATCTGATGATCTCCACGCGAGGATGTCGCCATCGCGGCCTTTGCCCTGAGGACCACCGATGGCAGTGACGACCAGTGACGCTCCGAGCGCCGTGATTCGTGGGCCTCTGCGCATTCCCAGCGACATATTCGGTACAGAGAAGGCCCTGGTTGGCTTTGAAAAGCCTCCGTCTGGAAGTGAGCGACAATACCAGACTTCGCCGGACCGCCCAAACACCACATGCACTCGCCCTGACGGGTCAACAGCGCCTTGTGGCTGTTGCGGCGCATCGGCGCCCGATCCCGAGGCAATCAGCACAGTCTCCGGCTCAACCGCGGCCATGGCTGTGACGCTTTGGTGAATCACCAGAAGGGCAGAAACAAACAGGATTCCGAAGGCTGGCATCTGGAACGCCTTTATCAGTGTGGGGGATGAACTGTCATCGCACTCAACGCACCGCCACACCTGAACAGGCTTTATTTTCGCTTCCATCGCAGATCAAGGCAGTCTCGTACACGCACTCCAGCACATATTCAGAGTATATTTCCAATGGAGTTGCAGGGCCGTTGCGTATTTTCCTGCCATAGATCCGTGCGTCAGGGGCCAGGCCGCGAGGATCTGGGCTGGCTGTGCACTCGAGTGACTGTTGTTACGCGAGCACATCCTGGATGACGTGTCCGTGGACATCCGTCAGTCTGTAGTCACGTCCCTGAAAGCGGAATGTGAGTTGTTCGTGGTTGAAGCCCAGCAAGTGCAGGATGGTCGCCTGCAGGTCGTGTGGGGTGACCTTGTTTTCGACAACTCCGAAGCCCAGTTCGTCAGTCTGGCCATAGTTGCAACCACCGCGGACACCGCCGCCGGCGATCCACATCGTGAAGCAGTCGGGATAGTGGTCGCGTCCGAGCACGGCACCGCCGGCGGTGCGTCCTTCCCGGAATGGTGTGCGTCCGAATTCGCCGCCGCAGACGATCAGTGTATCTTCAAAGAGTCCGCGTTGTTTGAGATCGTCGATCAGAGCAGCGATGGGGCGATCGGTTTTGGCCCATTTGTTGGTGAGTCCTTCGGTGAGTCCTTCGCCGGGACCGGTGCCGTGGAAGTCCCAGCCCCAGTCGAACAGCTGCACATATCGAACGCCCTGTTCGACAAGGCGTCGGGCGAGCAGACAGTTGTTGGCAAAGCTGGCCTGACCAGGCTGAGCCCCGTAGGCTTCAAGCGTTGTCTGGGTTTCGCGGGAGATATCCATGACTTCCGGGACAGACGCCTGCATGCGGTAGGCGAGTTCGTACTGGGCGATTCGCGTTGTGGTTTCGGGGTGTCCAAGTTCGGCGGCCTGAAGTTCATTGAGGGTTCTGAGTGCGTCGAGGGATCGGCGTCGAAGCGGACGGCTCATGCCGGGAGGGTCAGACACGTACAGCACTGGTTCTCCGCGCGAGCGGCACTGGACGCCCTGGAACACGGACGGGAGAAATCCACTGCCCCATGAATTTGCTCCGCCGTTGGGCTGCACGCCGTTGCTGATCAGCACCACAAAGCCTGGCAGATCCTGGTTTTCAGTTCCCAGACCGTAGGTGACCCATGACCCCATTGACGGCCGCCCTGATCTGGGCGATCCGGTGTAGAGCAGGAGTTCGGCGGGTGCGTGGTTGAACTGGTCGGTGTTCATCGAGTGGATGAAGCAGATGTCGTCCGCCACCTTCTGAAGGTTGGGCACGGCATCAGAAAGCCACGAGCCCGACTGGCCGCATCGAGTGAACCGTCGGGGGGTTCCGAGAAGCTTCGGGATGCCGGAGGTGAAAGCGAACGTGCGACCTTTCAGGAATTCGTCCGGACAATCCTGGCCCGTGCGTGCCACGAGAGCGGGTTTGTAGTCGTAGATATCGAGGTTTGGCGGTGAGCCCGTCAGGTGCAGGTAGATCACTCGCTTTGCGCGGGCATGGAAAGCCGACGGACGCTGTTCCAGCGGTACCACTGGGTTAATCGCGAGGTCGGCGGTTACCGAGCCGGTGGCAGAACCTGCCATGGCCGACAACGCGATCGCACCCAGTCCAATTCCGGAGCCGGACAGGAAGTGTCGTCGAGTAGCGTGCTGGAGTTGCTGGTGGATGTGATTCATGGGAAGCACTCTAAGGGCAGGCGGGAGTCAAACGGCTGCGCAGATCCTAACGCTTTGTGCACTGGAAATCCAACATCTTCCTTCGCGGGAGGCGGCGGTCGTGGTTGTTATCTTCGGTACGGCCTGCAAGGCGGGATGTTTCGGCGTAATTCGCAGGTTGAACCATGTCAGCTGGCAAACCGGCCGAATCTTCCGAATTACGGCCCAAAATCTGACTTTTCGGTCGATCTATTGTGGGGCTTCGGCCATCGTCAGGGAATGTGACGCTCCGCAGAAAGGATGTCTCATGCGATTCGTACGGCTTGGGCTCGCGTTTTACGCTGCGGCGTTGTTAAGCGGTTGTCAGTCGCTCCGCAGGCAGCCTCCCGCAACATTCGACGACGTGCGGATTCCCCCGGTCAGGGAGGGTGAGTACTCTTCTGATCGCGTCCGTTCGCGGTACAAAGTGGCGGAAGAAGCTGAAGTTGAAGAACCTGCACCGCGTGGCCCGATTAAGAGCATCGGCTGGCCCCGGCTGCGGGCTCATTCCGAAAAGCCGGCTCCGCAAGCCAAATCCCGGCAAACCCCGGCCCAGGCGGTCTCAAATCCGCTCACCGATCGCATGCGGCGACTGTTCCGCTTCTCAAGTGAACCCGAGTGCACCGAAAGCTGCGACGGAAACGCTGCGCTGATGCTGGAATCGCCCGGTGCCATCAGTGAGCCCGCACTGATTCCCCGAGGACCTTCCTCCGTCCGTGCCGACTACGGCAACGGCGGCACCGCTCCAAAAGTTCTGCCGGCTCCGGAAACCGATCTTCCTCCCGTCCGCAAACCCACGCCGACTCGCCCCAAAGTCCCCGCAGAACCAGCCGCACCCACCGAACCGGACATGCCTGAGTCAGCAGCGGACCGTGCGACGGCCCCGACCGAGCTTCCTGAATTGCCACCGGTATTCATCCCTCCTGCCAAGCCACCGCGACTGCGGGGTGATGGCAGCCCCGCTGACGGCGAAGCCGTACGACCATCGCTCCCTCCGGTGCTCGTCGAAGACCCCCCGATGCCTGTCCCCACGCTTCCCCCGGTCCCCGATGTTCCCGCCGCCCCTGGGAACGCTCCTCCTGTGCCGGATGCCCCCGTTTTTCCCGATCCGCCAACCTTCCCTCCTGCCGTTGAATCTGAAGCGCCGGTGGCACCCCGGTCCCCTGCTGCTCCTAAGTCCGGCAACTCGTCCAGCAAGACAAAATCCCGGTCCACGACTCCCCGTAAATCCACCACGACAACTCGATCCGCGGAAGACGATGCGGTTCTTGAGGAGCGTTTGAGGCAGTCTGCGGAGCAGGCGCGGGCGAACAGATCGAAGCCTGGCGGATCCGGGACTCCGGCTGTGCCCAGCGGCGGAGCGACGGCAGGAGACGACCCCGCAGACCCGCCGCTTTGGCCGAAACGCTTCGGTGGTTCGCCACCGGTGGGTGAGCCGGTCATCGATTCTCCTGCGACTACGGAATCCGGGACGAAGTCCGCCGCTCCGAAGACAAAGCCAGCCCCCGCACCAATGCCTCTGCCGATGCCTGTGCCAGCCCCCGCGCCGACGCCTGAGGTTCCCGCGGACGCTCCACCAGCAATCCCCGGCCTGTCACCGACCATTGATCTGGACAGTGAAATTCCGAGGCCGCCGCGAACTCCGCCGGTCAGCCCGGCTCCGACGAGCTTTCGGTCGCGGTCAGGCAGAAGCATCTGAGTTTGTGTTTGAGCGTCACAATCGCGAGCAGGCTGCGATCTTCGGCATGGGGACCGTCGTTCGGGTTAGAGGATTTTCAGATCCCGCAGGCGGTCGGTCAGCAAATCGACCGTGGTGAACGTGTGTGACTGGATACCGAGTTTGCGGGCTTCGCTGGTGTAGGCTTCGATGTCATCCGTATAGAAGCATTCTTCCGGGGGACACTGGGCGGCTTCGAGTGCGGCTTTGAAGATACGGTGGTCGGGTTTCATAGCACCGACGCTGAAGGATGTGACGCGTTGGTGCATGTATTTGAGAACGTGGAAGTTCCGTTCAATGAATTCGATGTGCGTGATGCTGGTGTTTGAGAGCAGCACCAGACGCAGGCCGGCATCGTGGAGTTGCTGCAGAAGCGGCACAATGGGGCGTTGAGTTCGAAGATGTCGGCCGCTGCGTGGCAGACAGCGGAGTGATTCAGTGGCCGTCCGGCACGGTGGGACAGTTCGTTGCAGAAGTCTGTTTCCGTGCGTTCGCCACGCTCCATGTGCCACTGCCACTGATCCTGGAAGAGAAACTTCCTGATGGCGTCCTCTGACAGGCCGGTAACGTCCATCAGGTTGCGACACATCAGGTCGTGAGAAAAGTGCACAAGCACGTTTCCCATGTCAAAGAAGCAAGTGCGAACTGGCATGGTGAAAGCTCGCGCGTGCCGCAGGGACGGCACGCATGGCGGAAGGGAGGAAGCGCCGGACGACCCGCGCGGAGTTCTGAGTGCACGCGTTTTAGCAGGAACAATTGGAAAAAACAGAACAGCTGGTTGTTTCCGGCAGCGACGAATTCTGCTTTCCACTCGCGAAACCGCTGGCCCTGCGGTGAATCTGACGCGTTTTCAGAGTATACTGCCTGAGCGATGAATGCTCCTGTTTTGCCTGCGCGGCTGCCAGATTCCATTTTCTCTCAACCAGTACCCCACCTCCCATGGCTGACACTCGAAATCTGTTCAACAAAATCTGGGACCTGCACACCGTCCGACAACTTCCCGGCGGTCAGACACAGCTCTTCATCGGGCTGCATTTGATCCACGAAGTCACCAGTCCTCAGGCCTTCGAGATCCTGCGGGATCGCGGACTAAAAGTTGCCTTCCCGCAGCGAACAATCGCAACGGTCGATCACATCGTTCCCACAGCCATACAGACTCGCCCGTTTGTTGATGACCTTGCCGAACAGATGATGTCGGCGATCGAGCGAAACTGTGCGGAATTCGGCGTCACGCTGCTGAATCTGACCGACGAACGTCAGGGCATCGTGCACGTCGTAGGACCAGAGCAGGGGCTCACTCAGCCGGGCATGACGATCGTCTGCGGCGACAGCCACACAAGCACTCACGGCGCGTTCGGCAGTATCGCCCTGGGGATCGGCACCAGTAACGTGGCCGAGGTACTCGCCACCCAGACCATGTTTCTCAGCCGACCAAAGGTCCGCCGAGTGGTGGTCAATGGAGCGCTTTTACCGGGCGTTTACGCCAAAGATGTGATCCTGCACATCATACAAAAGCTGGGTGTTCAGGGCGGCGTTGGATATGCCTATGAATTCGCGGGCACGACGTTCGATGCGATGTCCATGGAAGAACGGATGACAGTCTGCAACATGAGCATTGAAGGGGGGGCTCGCTGCGGCTACATCAACCCGGACCAGAAAACAGTCGACTACCTCCGTGGCCGCCCGGCTGCTCCGCAGGGCCCCGAGTTTGATCGCGCCGCTGCATGGTGGCTCAGCCTCGCATCGGGACCCGACGCCCAGTTCGACGACGAAGTGGTGTTCAACGCTGCCGATATCGAGCCCACAGTCACCTGGGGCATCACTCCAGCCCAGTCCGTCGGTGTCAGCCAGGCACTCCCGCGACTGGCCGACGTTGCCGCCGGCGAACAAAAACTGATCCGCGAGGCGCTCGACTTTATGGGACTCAGCGAAGGTCAGTCGATTCGGGGAACCCGGATCGACGTTGCCTTTATCGGTTCCTGCACGAACTCCAGGATTTCCGACCTGCGTGAGGCGGCGCGGGTGGTTCAAGGTCACAAAGTGGCTGCCCACGTTCGTGCGATCGTCGTCCCCGGCTCACAGTTGGTCCGAAAACAGGCAATGTCCGAAGGTCTTGACCGGATCTTCGAAGAAGCTGGATTCGAATGGCGGGCCGCCGGATGTTCCATGTGCCTTGCCATGAATCCGGATAAGCTGCAGGGGCGTGAGGTGTGTGCGTCGTCTTCCAATCGCAACTTTAAAGGACGCCAGGGAAGCCCCACCGGCCGCACGCTGCTGATGAGTCCTGCAATGGTCGCTGCCGCCGCTGTGGCCGGCTGCGTGACTGATCTTAGACACCCTACCGCTTGAATTCGGATTTGCGATTAGCGGAATTTGTCGAGTTGACAGCGCGAATCAGTTTGGGTTGAGTGTTTTCGTTGGTCTGGCTGCGGTTCACAAGCGTTCGACCGCTATTGCCGCGAAACTCAGCCGCAACGTTAGGCGGCATCATCCAGCGGCGAACCGCCTCGCCCTCCTGTGTTGGCTGCAGAAGTTCCGCTGCAGCCTGACCCTGAAAAGCGGCAGCCGTTGACACTTCGGACAGTGGCAGAGCGTCAATGGTTTTCGCCGAGGAGGCCAGAGGAGTGAGGCGGCTGGAGAATGCCGACGAAGGCGGAAGGGAATCAGCCAACTGCCGTGACAGAGACAAGGCATACTCGGCGTTGTCAAAAGCGGAGTCCGCGGAAAGGCCTGGGGTAATGTCCCATCCAGCCAGGTTTCCGCCCAGTGCAGTTGCGGCGTAATCGAGTGTGAGTCGATGGAGTCCGGGCGCGATTTGGGACAGTGTGGGGTATTCGGGTGAGACGAGTGACAGGCTGTGTTCAGGAAACGACCATGAGAGAGCATTCAGAGGTAACGTAGCGGGGCCGCTGTATTCGTGGCGGTTGGCTTTGTCTGCCGACAGGCTGCGAAGTAAGGAAACGGGCGGCAAAAGTTGGGATAATTTCGCCAGCTGAGGCTGCAGGATGTTCTCGATGAGTTGCAGCGAGCCGGCGGCCACTTCTTCCGGTTGGTATTGATCAGCACTTCGGAGCACATCCGCTGCGGGACGGCGGGGCACGTTAAATGACAGTGTGAAAACCGTGGACGTCGATGCGTGCAGCCGAACTTCTGCCTGAACCGGTACAGCGCACGCCCACACACCACAGACGGTTAACATCAGGGCAGCAGCGGGGACCGGAACGCGGAGATTGATCCAGCGAGTCATAAGGAAGCGGACCTATGACCTTTAGCAACCATGCAGGTCATACCAAAAGGAAACGAATGATTTTCTTCGCCATCTTCCCTGAATGCACAGTTGTTTCCAGATTCACTCATTTGACTTCGACGCAAAACCAGCGCATCGTGCCCAGTCTGGTTGACTTGTAGGGGTTGTAACGGTTGTAAGCATGGCAGATTCCATTGAATTCGCTGGAAAAATCAGTTTCCGATGGCTTTCTCTTTGAGAGCAGTTGGCGTAGCTGGGTAACCTGAAACGAAGGATTTCGAGTTACCATCATGTTGAGATTTCCAGGGTATCTGTCATGCCGCGGTCTTTGACCTTCTTCCTGCTGTGTGCCCTCACAGTCATTCTCAGCCCGTTCTGCAGCTCGACGGTGGCTGCGGGTGTTTGCGGTGTTTCCTCGTACGCCTGCTGTCCGCCCCCGGCCTGCGCTACGGCATCCTGCTACACGGCCTGTCGCGTAACGACCGAAACCTGTCTGCAGACCGTCTGCGAAACGGTCTGGGAACCTGAAGAGTGTCAGACAAAGCGAACCGTCTATGAAGATGTCTGGGAAGACGTGCAGACAACCTGCTATCGCACTGTCTCAGAAACAACGTACCGGGACGAGCAGTACACGGTCAGCCGCCCGGTGACGGAAACCGTCATGCGTGAGGAGCAGTGGTATGAGCAGCGTCCGGTGGTGGAACGCCAGTACCGCAACTGCACACGAATGGTCCAGCGTCCGGTCTGGCAGGACTGTGAACGCCGGACGTGTTACACAGTTTTGAAGCCGGTGACTGAAACGGTTCAGCAGGAATGTCGTCAGACTGTGATGAAGTGTGTTTCAGAAACCATCAACCAGGAGCGCTGCTGGACGGTCCTGCGTCCCGAGGTGAGGACTCAGACAGTACAGCGGACGGTCGGAGAATGGCAGGTTCAGAATCAGACGCTGCCTGGTGCGGTGATGCCGCGGCTCGTGTTCGGCCCCTGGGGACCTCAGGTGTGTCCGGTCCAGTGTCCGCCGCGTGTCGTTTCACGTCGCGTGTGGTGTCCGAGGGTCGTTCAGCAACAGGTGTCCTGCACTGTAATGGTGCCGCAGATTGTCCGTCAGACATGTCCTGTTCAGGTGACGAGGTACGTGCCCGAGATCATTGTGCGAAAAGTGCCGGTGACGGTCACACGGATGGTGCCGGAGCAGGTGGTGCAGAAGATCCCGTACCGGGTCTGCCGCATGGAGACAGAGACGATCACGGAGCGGATTCCGTATGACGTCTGCCGGATGGTCTCCGAACGAAAAACTCGTCAGGTGCCGTGTACGGTCTGCAAAATTGTCACGGAAACTCAGACCCGCAAAGTGCCCGTGTGCACAAGCCGCCAGTTGCCGTACACAAGCACCCGCAAGGTCTGTCGCACAGTTCCTCGTGAAGTCACCACAACAAGCACCCGCATGGTCGCCAAACAGGTGCTCAGGCAGGTTCCTGTTACGCGACAGGTGCTGATGCCGGTGACCGTCTGGCAGCCGGCATTCTCGGCCCCGTGTCAGCCCTGAAAAAGTCCCGGCAGCGGCAGGAAGGCTGCTGAATCGGGCTCTGGCGGAAAGATGCTCCGAACCAGCACCTCTCGCAGCTCTTCAAGCCCCTCACCGGTGACTGCAGAAACGCGAATTTCGTCTGTAAAGAGCAGCTCGGAGGACGACGTGCTGCCTGCCATGGCTGCATTTTTTTGAACAGCAGCAGCGGGTACTCCGCAAACCAGATCGCAGCATGATCGGATCAGGATTCGTACGGGGCAGGCCCGAAACGGATCCCCGATGAGTTGAAGGTTCGGGAGCGGCAGATCGGCGGGAACCAGAATGCAGGCGGCATCACAGTCGCGGACAAGCCTGATCGTCCGCTGAATGCCCTCCGCCTCCAGCGGCGAACCGGGATTCTCGTGCAGTCCTGCCGTGTCAGTAATGCACAGCACTCGTCCTCCTGCCTGTGTTTCCGCTTCCACGGGGTCACGAGTGGTCCCGGCCACCGGAGAAACGATCGTTCGGGTCAGCCCGCAGAGAGCGTTGAGCAGGGAGGATTTGCCGGCGTTGGGGGGGCCAAACAGACCCACGCGGGCCGGACGCAGCAGCAGGTTCATGAAGGCGTCATGCCTGTGCAGTGCTGAGTGGGCTTCCCTGCGAATCGCCGGGTTGGCTGAGCTCAGCTGTGTCAGCGGTTCAATGAGTCGCCCATCCAGCTGCCGCAGAATCCAGTCGGCGGCCTGCCGAGTTCGGCACAGCGCGAGCGACTGCCGGACGGCGACGGCGATTCGGTCTTGAATCGACAACGGTGCCCCCACGTTTGCTGTGCCGATGTCTGTCTGGTCCAAAACCACGACTCCGGCTGTCACGAGGTCTGTCAGAATCCGTTGCACCGCGGCCGCTCCGCCGTGGCACTGAAGTTCCCAGCGACTGGTGGCCGTGCGAATCAGCAGAACATCCTCGCCCCGCCATTGCCCAAACAGGATTCGATTCACTGGTGCATTGTGGATCGGTGCGTCGCTGATCACGGATACACCACGCTGGAAGCCGGACAGGGCGCGGGTAACGAGGTCGGCGTTTGCGAGTTCCAGCTGCAGCACTGCCACCGCCCCCGGCCCGTGAGGTGTGAGGCAGCAGACGGTCATTTCTGGTTTTGCGGTTTCGGGGAGCATGAGTCTTTCGGGGAGCAGAACGGAGGGTTGGGTGTGAAAGTGTGACAGTTGTGCTGGTCCGGGAAAAGTGAGGGGCAGATCTTTGCAGGGCCAGCGCCGCAATTTGCAGACTCTGCCTGCAGGTTGCTGGCAGACGGACCAGCCGAACGATAGAGTCTCTGATCAGAAAATCGCAACGCGGCGCAGGATCACGCAGCGGGCCGATTAAACGGATCGGAAAAAGACATAGAAGGTTTCGCAATGTCTGCGACAGCAGATCAGGTTTCAACATCCGTCACCGAGCGGCCGTCTGTCACCCCCGTATTACAGCCGGAAGCGGTTGCCGCGTCCAAGGGACCGCCACACCATCTCTGCATCTGGCAGGGCCTGGGACTGCCGAATTTCATCAGGCTGATGACCTGGAAACCCGAACTTTCCCGCAGCTGCCTCGATCGGCTCATCTCCTCGGCCATCATGAGCGTTGTCAACTCAACGCTCAACACAGTCGACAAAGCCATCTGGGGGCGTCGCGTTCGCGCTCAGACGATTCAGCACGCTCCGGTGTTCATCCTCGGGCACTGGCGCAGCGGCACCACCATGCTCCACAACCTGATGACACTCAACCCGAAACTCACCTTTCTGAATCTCTTCCAGTGTCTCTTTCCCGGACACTTCCTGCTCACCGAACGTTTCCTCGCGCCTGCCACCGAATTCCTGCTTCCCAAAACACGGCCAATGGACGAAGTGCCCGTGTCCTGGGCCAGTCCCCAGGAAGACGAAGTTGCCCTTGCCGTTGACTGCCTCCTCTCACCCTATATCATGGCCGCATTCCAGGGCCGACTGGAAGTCTACGAACGCTTCCTCGACCCCGCAGACATGTCCGCTTCAGAACGTCACCGCTGGCAACGCTCACTTCTCAACCTGATTCGCAGAATGGCTGTTCGCAAAGACGGCCGCGTCGTGATGAAATCACCCTCGCACACCTATCGAGTGCCTGCCCTGCTGGAGCTCTTTCCCGACGCACGCTTCGTCTACATCCGACGCGATCCCAGAGCCGTCTACCAGTCAACGATGCACCTCAGAAAAACCATGTTCGCCGAAAACACGCTCGGCTCCATGAGACCGGATGTCTGGTCCGAAGAAGCACTCTACCTTTACGAAAAGTGTATTCGCAAGTATGAAAACACCAAGCACTTGATTCCATCGGGACATCTTTTCGAGCTTCGCTTCGAAGACCTCGAAGCGTCACCGTTTGCCACTCTGCAGGCCCTCCATCAGTCACTCGGTCTCGAAGGCTGGTCGGAAGCCGAACCGCTTGTTCGTACCGAATGCAAAAAGCTGGCAGGCTATCGCAAGAACGCTTACAGAATGCCCCCGGAAACTCGTCAGCTTGTCGAATCCCGTCTCAAATGGGTCTTTGACCTCTACGGCTATCCCCTCAGTTCCGAAGAACGCCCTGGCGGCTGACTTCCTCGCCCGACTCCGCCACGATTTCTCAGTTCGACAATGGCCTCGCTCAACGCCATGAGGGCGGATCCAGAGGTTTCGTGGCAGCAGACTGCGTTGATTGCACTCCCGTCCCGGGTCTGGTGGCATCCAAAGTCTTCGCCGACGCCGGCTGCCGCAGGTCGTCATTCTGCTCGCCCTCCACTCCCTTCACGCCCCTCAGTCTGGATTCCCGAGGCGCCTCTTCGGACCAGCTCGCTCGCTGTATCCCCGAGCTCTGCGGCGCTACATTCCCTGAACCCTTCGCGCCCGCCCGACTTGCCAATTGCTCCGGGGACGATGTCGCTCGACCTGCCGCCGCATCGAGGGACGCAACTGGCGGTCGTCTCGACGTTGATACCTCAGCGACGTCTCGGGCTGCGAGCCCATCACTCAGATCCAGTGTGGCAAGCAATCGCCGCGACTGATCTGCTGTCTTCTGGTCCGGGTGCATGGATAACGCCTGCTGCAGCCACTCCGCAGCTTCCGAATCCTCGCCCTCCTCATGCAGCAGATAGCCGATGTTGTAATGCGCGGCTGGACCGCCGACAGCAAAGGTCAGGTGCGGCAGCGCCTGTGCCAGCAGCCCGTTTCTGGCCAGCGCGATTCCAAGCTCGTATCGGCAGGTCTGGTCGTGCGGTGATATTCGGCAGGCCTGTTCGAACGCGACTGTCGCCGAATTCCAGTCCTCCCGCTGCGAATACAGCTGGCCCAGCTCCAGTCGAATCTGTGTGTTGTCGGGATGCTGGCTGGCCAGTTTCTTCAGAATTTCTTCGGCCTGCTCAAATCGCCCAGTGGTGTTTTCCACCCGTGCAAGTCCGAGGTGTGCCTCAATGTTTTCCGGGTAGGCGACCGTCAGCTCGCGATAGCGTCGAAGTGCCTCGGAGTATTCCCCAACGTCCTCCTGATACCGCGCCCACGACAGCAGCGCCTTAGGAGTGTTTCTTCGAAAGGTCTTCTGAGCCTCGCGGAACTCCGGACTCAACTCCTCACCTGCCGTACCCTCCCCGCGACCGGAAAACAAACCCGTCACACTGCTCCCCGCGCCCATCTGGCATCCACTGCTTCCAGCCAGCGTCAGGGCCGTGAATAATGCAACCAAAGTTTTTCCGGACACGCCACACCTCCTGCACGAAACGCAACACAGGCGGAAGCTCGAAAACCCGCCCCCACCTCCTTCACTCATCGGCAAATCCCGCGCGACCGGAAAAGTGAACCCAGACCCTTTCAATCCCCAAATCCCGGATCCAGCCCGTCACCCGCTGACCTGAAGCAGGATCTGCCGATGCGCATCCGGCGGCTCTCACTTCGCGTCACTGGATTTGCGACGCCGCCTGAGCGACTGCGTCGCTCGGTACCCGTACTCCACCGCAAACCAGTCCGCAAACTGTTCCCGGCGACGGAAATTGGTGTTTCGCCGATCGTTCACATGCCCGATCTCATGAATCAGAACGTTGTTCAGGTAGTAATCGCGGATCGATTCTGCTGTCCAGCAGAGTCGCCACAGCGAACCGGACTGTTCCCAGCGACCGCCGAACATTTCGGTTTCAATTCGCTGAGCCGGCCGCGGCTCGCACACATAGTACTCCTGCAGGGATTCTTCAATCGGGTACAGATACACTGCCGTGCCCCACTGCATTCCATAGCATGGAAACAGTCGCCGCTTGCGAGTCATCCGGCTCAGCTGCACCACGTCAATGCTGTCACAGTATGGCACGGGGAGTTGCAGCACACGCTCGCGAACATCCTCGGCAGTCACCGGATGGACATAACCAGAGCCCGCCGGCTGCACGATCACTCGCAAATGAGAATCCCGACTCCCGGGCTCTCGCCGAACCGGTTCGTGCCAGCATTCCGGCGCATCAAAAGCGCGGCCCACCGCCAGGCCTCGACCGCGATGCTGGTGCAGCGATGCCTTGCGGCGACCACCCGCCCGCCGCGCGGAAAGCGGCGGCCGAGCAGCCTGGCGACCGCTTTGGACCGGATGACCATGTGAGAGTCTGGAATGCTGCATTGTCACACCTGCGGACAAGTCCCGCACGAGCAGGGAAATACCCGATCAAAATGAGCGTGTTCAGCTGGAATCCTTCCATGAGTCACCACCTCAGCGAATGCCACGCCGCAACAGGGGTGTAATCCCCCTCGCAGTCGGCTGCACAGCCGTGTCCGATCGTATGCAGACGAGCCAGCCGAATCCAGAACGGAGTTGTAAGTCACTTCAGGGAAACGGTTTACGAAATTTCTCCGGCAGCCGCTTTAAAGCTCTGCAGGCCATCGCGATAACTGAAAACCCAGCTGCCGCCGGGTTTTCAGCCACGAATCAATAAACTCGACCCAGACGACGCAAAACCCGCGGATGCCCAAAAATTCCAGAGACGAGTCTGCCGGTCGTAACGATTGCAGCAAAAGCGCCGCCGACGGTCTCCTGAACTGGCCCGATTACCCGGCGCCTGCGGCTTTCGGTCCGGGGCGACACTGGGCGACAATGAGTAATCTTTCTACTTTGAGCAATTCGCTGCCTGTCAACTCAAAAAACCACCTTTTCCAGGATTCCCTTCCCCGAACCGGTCTGAACCCCTATTCAGGGCTTGACTCCTGCGCCGAAGCAAATAGGCTGCTTACAGCCAACCATTCCGTCCGTTCGAATTCCTCATTCGATTCGCTTCTCCAGCCGGCCGGGAATCAACCAACCTCAGCCTGACACGAAGTCTGGCACAGCCTTCCAGGCAGGAGATCTCCTATGCAGTGGTTACGCTCGTTCACACTCTTCGGAACTCTGCTGGTACTCGCAGGACAGGCCACAGCCGGAATCGTCCGTGTGGAATTCGGACCGGCGACTGATGGTCAGGTGGCCATCCGCAGCCGCGACGCCCGCCAGCAACTCATTGCCACTGCTGTTTACGAGGACGGCACGCTTGTGGACGTCACCCGCGACGCCACCTGGACCATCTCCGACCCCGCGGTGCTCGCCGTGGACCCCACGGGCCTCGCAATCCCCAAAGCTGACGGAAACGTCGAAGTCACTGTGGCGATCGATGGCAAATCAACGTCTCTCAAAGTCGCCGTGTCAGGCTTTGCCAGCCCGCTGCCAGTGAACTTCCGCAACCAGATCGTCCCCATCTTTACAAAGCTGGGCTGCAACGGGGGCGGTTGCCACGGCAAATCCGGCGGGCAAAATGGCTTCCGTCTGTCACTCCTCGGTTTCTACCCCGAAGACGACTTCGAATTTCTCCGTAAGGAATCCCGCGGCCGCCGCATCTTCCCCGGTATGCCCATCGAAAGCCTGCTCCTGAAAAAAGCCGTCGGACAAAGCCCTCACGGTGGCGGCAAACGATTGGAACCCGGCAGCTACGAATACAATCTGATGGTCCAGTGGATCGAACAGGGTATGCCATGGGGCACCGACCAGGATCCTTCCGTTGTCTCCATTCGCTGTGAGCCCGAAGCTCGAGTGCTCACCCGCGGTGGCAAACAGCAGATCGCCGTCATCGCCACCTACAGCGATGGATCCACCGAAGACGTCACACGCATGGCCCTCTTCGAACCCAACGAAGCCGAACTCGCCGAATCCTCCATCACCGGTCTTGTCAGTACCCTCGACCTCTCCGGCGAAGTCGCCATCATGGCCCGCTATCAGGGACAGGTATCCACCTTCCGCGCGACCATCCCCCTCGGCGCTGACACATCACGACTGCCCGAACCAGCCAACCTCGTCGATCAGGCCGTCTTCAACAAACTGCGACTGCTCGGAATCCCGGCGTCCGAAATCTGTGATGATGCCACCTTCCTCCGTCGCGTGTCACTTGACATTACAGGCGTCCTGCCGACCGACGAAGATGTTCGCACCTTCCTCACCGACACCGCCGCAGACAAACGCGATCGACTCATCGACAGACTCCTCGACAGCACCGCCTACGCTGATCACTTCGCCAACAAATGGAACTTTGTTCTTCGCAACAAAAAGGAAAATGGGGAAGACGGCCCCGGCACACAACTCTTCCACCGCTGGATCTGGTCCCGCATCTACGACAACGTCCCCTACGATCAGTTCGTCCGCGAAATCGTCACCGCCTCCGGTGACCCCCAGATCAATCCCGCTGTCACGTGGTATCGGGATGTCGACAGCGTTGAAGAACAGGTCGAAGACACCGCCCAGCTGTTCCTCGGACTTCGCATCCAGTGTGCCCGCTGCCACCATCATCCGTTCGAGAAATGGAGCCAGGATGATTACTACGGCATGGCGGCCTTCTACAGCCGAGTTGGCAAGAAGGTGATTCCCAACGCCAGCGGCAACATCCGCGATCGCCGCGTCTTCCACAACGAAGGCGTCGCCTCTTCCAGCAATCCCCGCTCAGGCAAAGCGATCCGCCCGACAGGTCTCGGATCACCAGCCTACGAAGTCGCTGCCGACCAGGATCCTCGCGTTAAGCTGGCCGACTGGATGACAGACCCACAAAATCCCTTCTTCGCTCGATCCGTCGTCAACCGCTACTGGAAGCACTTCTTCAGCCGCGGAATCGTCGAACCCGAAGACGACATGCGTGCCACCAATCCACCTTCCAACCCGGAACTCCTCGAAGGACTCTCACAACACTTCATCAAATCCGGATTCGACCTGAAGGAACTCGTTCGCACCATCTGCCGATCACGAACCTATCAGCTTAGTGCACTCCCCAATGATTACAATGCCAGCGACAAACAGAACTTCTCTCGCTACTACCCCCGACGTCTCGGCGCCGAAGTACTGTATGATGCGTTTCACCAGGTGACTGATACCTCAGAAAACTTTGGTGGTGTCCCCGCAGGCACTCGCGCAATGCAGCTGGCCGATGCTTCCAACGCGACCTACTTCCTGCAGGTATTCGGTCAGCCCCGTGGTGACACCGCCTGCGAATGCGAACGCAGCACCGATGCCAACCTCGCTCAAAGCCTGCACCTGCTCAACGGCCGCGAAATTCAGGACAAAATCGCTCGCGATAATGCCCGCACCGCGCGACTGGCTACCGATGCCAACCGCTCCCCGGAAGACCGCGTCCGTGAAATCTATCGCTGGGTCTTCGCCCGCGAGCCCGCTGCTGATGAACTTGAAGTCGCTGTCAGCTATATCAAGCGACACGCTGATAACCCCCGTCGCGGCTTCGAAGATATTGTCTGGGCTCTGATCAACACCAAGGAATTCCAGTTTAACCACTGACATTCCGGACGCGTCTCCTGCGTTCGCCCGGCAGGCCTCGCCCTGCCGGGCGAACGCTCTTTCAACGCAGACGCAACGTTCAGACCACAACCGCTCAGACCACTGAATTGTTCATCGTTCCCAGCCACTCTCCCCGCGTGCCAACTCCCGCCCTTTTCCGCCCCTCGCGCCTCCACGCCCGCTCACCATCGGAATGCTTGCCATGAACGGACGCCGTGTCCCCACCGCTGCACTGCTCACTGTCGCTCTCTCGCTCTGGTGCAGCACAGCCTCCGCCCAGCTCCCGCAGACTCGCATCACGTCCCTGTTCCCCCCCGGAGCTCAGCGCGGTGCAACTCTCGAAGTGGTCGTCGGAGGTGGCACTGATCTGGACGAAGTTGACCAGCTGGTCTTCAGTCATCCGGGTATCACCGCAATCCAAAAGCGGGACGCTCAGGGTAACCCGGTCGCCAACACCTTCGTTGTCACTGTGGCGGGTGATGTTCCCGGTGGACTCTACGATGCCCGGGTGCGCGGCCTGTTTGGTGTCAGTAACCCACGTTTGTTTCGCATCGACGCCCTTGCCGAAGCCGCTGAAGTCGAGCCCAACAACGCTGCCGCACAGGCCACTCCGCTGCCGCTCGAAACAATCGTGAATGCACGGTCAAACGGGGCCGCCGATGTCGATTTCTACCGGATTCCGGTCAAGGCCGGGCAGACAATCTCCCTCCGTTCCGAAGCCGCCCGACTCGATTCCCCGATGCAGCCGCTCCTGCAGCTGTTTTCCTCCACCGGCCGACGTCTCGTGGAAAGTCGCCGCGTGTTTTCTCAGGAGGCCGCTCTCGCCTGGTCCGCCACTGCCGATGAAGAACTGGTGCTCCGCGTTCAGGATGCCGTTTACGGTGGCGGTGATCAGTTCGTGTACAGGCTCTGCGTCGGCACTCGGCCGCTTGTGGATTGGGTGGAACCTGCGTTTGTGGCGGCCGGTGCCACTACGGAAGTCACCGTCTTCGGGCGACACCTGCCTGGTGGTGAACCCACAGACCTGAAGATCGCCGGGCAGCCCGTGTTTCGGCTGAAATCCAGCGTTGACCCCGCGGCCGGTCGCAGCCCTGTCGGAGCCGTCGCCGCTGCTGCTGCGGCTGACTCATTCTGGTGGAACGGCATTGACGGCAATCTCGTTCGCATCGGTCGCAGCCAGCTTCCCCCGGCCACTGAAACCGCGGCCGCACCCGAACAAACTCTCACACTCCCCGCCGAAATCAGCGGCGCCTTCGCCGAACGATCTGACGAAGATATCTACCGATTTGACGCAAAAAAAGGTGAAGCATGGGTCATTGAAGTCTCCGCTGGTCGTCTCGGCTCCATCGCCGATCCACTGCTCATGGTCGAAAAAATCAACACCGCGGCGGACGGAGCCGTGACCTACGCCCGAGTCGCCACGGAAGACGACGACAAGCAGAATCCCGGTGGTGCCGACCTGCCCACTCTCAGCGACGATCCGTCATTCAGACTCGATGTGCCTGACGACGGCAGCTATCGCATCCGACTCCGCGACCGCTACAGTGACGCCCGTGGTGATGCCCGCCTGCAGTACCGCCTTTCGATCCGCCCGCCCAAAGCGGATTTTGCACTTGTCGTCTTCGATGCCTTTCCATCGGCCGACGGCAAGGCTCCGGCAACCAGCGGAGCACTCAGCCTTCGTCGCGGCGGCAGCTATGAACTCACCGTTTACGCATGGAGATTTGACGGTCACAACGAACCCATCGAACTCACTGCTGTTGGCCTGCCAGCGGGTATCACGGCCCGCCCCACCGTGATCGGTGCAGGACAAATCTCCACTCGACTTGTGCTCACTGCCGCCCCCGACGCCGCTGAACAACTCGCCCAAATCTCCATCGAAGGCCGCAGCGGACCAGCAGATGCGTCGCTCGTTCGTGCCGCCCGCACGGCCACTCTCGTTCACGACGCCCTCAACGGACTCCCACGCACCGCCCGGCTCTCAGAATCACTCGTCGCCGGAGTTATGAAGGACGATCAGCCGTTCTCAATCATCGTTGATGTCGCCGCAGCCGACTACAGCCAGGACCAGCAACTGCTCGTCCCGGTGAAGCTCATCAAACGCAACGGATTCGATGGCAAGGTGGACCTCACCTTTTATAATGTGCCTCCCGAGACCGATGCTCCGGCCTTTGCCATAGAACCCGGCAAGGATTCCGCCGTCGCCCGCATCTACTTCAAGGAAAAGGCCCCGGTTCTGCAAACCACCATGCTGCTCCATGGCACGTCCACCGTACCATGGCGACGCAACCCATGGCTCGCCGAACGCGCCAAAGCCAAAGCCACCGAAGCGGAAGCTGCCGTTGTCGCTCAACAGGCCAAAGTCACCACCGCCGAAGCTGCTCTCAAGGAACAACAGGCCAAAGCCACACAGCTCGCCGCCGACGTAAAGAAACTTGGCGAAGATCTCGCAGCCTACGCCGTTCAACAGCAAAAGCTCAAGGAAGACTTCAACAAAGCAGTTGCCGATCAGGCCGCCTCTCTCGATGCCGTTTCCAAAGCCCAGGCACAAGCCGCCGCTGTTAAGGCCTCCGCAACCGCTCCCCCGGAAGAACTGAAGGCAGCACTCACCGCACTTCGCGAATCCGCAAATGCTCTCGAAGCAGCGGCGGCCAAAGTTGAGCAATTCACGAACGCTGCAGCTGAGGTCGCAAAGGCAGCCACCGCCGTTAAGGAAATGGAAGCCACGAAGACTAAGGAAAAAGCAGCCGCGGAAGAGCTTGTCAAAACAAAGATGAAGGACGTCGAAACCGCTCAGGCAATGCTGGCCGCCTCCATGAAGGAAGTCGAAGCCGCCCAGGCAGCCAAAAAAGCGGCCGACGATGCTGCCAAAAAGGCGGAAGATGCCACCAAACCAAACAATGTCAACGTCCGTGCAGTCGCCGATCCCATCGTCGTCCGCATCCACCCTGCTCTCGCAAAACTGGCTGCTGCCGTACCCGATAACGGTGCCGTGAAAAAAGGCGCCAGCATCGCTGTGAAAGTCACCGCCACTCGCAAAGCAGACTACAAAGGTCCCTTCAACGTCAGTCTCGTCCTGCCTCCCGGAGTGACTTCACTGAAGGCAGACGCCGTCCAGATCCCGGCCGAACAGACCGAAGCCACACTCACCATCACCGTAGCCCCCGATGCTACCCCCGGTGATATCGCCAACCTCGTCATTCAAGCCTCCGCAGATATCAACGGACGAAACTCCGCCACCAACGTCCCCGTCGCAGTCAAAGTTGTCGAGTAAGGGTGGTCAGTGGTCAGTTGAAGTCCCATTCCCCATTCCCCATTCCCCATTCCCTCCGCACACATCTTCTCTCTCTCTCTCTTCGACAGCAGGAGTCCCCGTAGTGACTCGCGTGATTTGTCTTGCAGCGTGGTTTCTGGCCGTTTCCGTGGTCTTCGCCGATGACCTCAAACCCATCGTCGAAGAAGACGCTGCGCTGGGTCGGCCTGTGGACTTCGAAAAGGACGTACGTCCGATTCTTCAGGCCAACTGCACGGCCTGCCACAATGTGACCACGAATGAAGGTGGCGTGATTCTCGAGACCGTCGAGTCGATGCTTAAAGGCGGCGGCAGCAGCCCTGTGCTGGTTCCCGGTAAGCCCGAAGAGAGTCTGCTGTACAAACTGTCCCGCCGCGGTGACGAGCCAGTGATGCCGCCCATGCCCAACGACCGTCAGGCACGGCCGCTCACTTCAAAGGAGCTCTGGATCGTTCGTCAGTGGATCAGCGAGGGAGCGAAAGTCAGCTTAACCAGCGCCAAAGCGATGAATTGGCAGCCCATCAATTCACGGCTGCAGGGCGTCTATTCGCTCGACGTCGATTCCACCGGTCGCTTCATCGCTGCCGGCCGTGCAAATCGGGTCACGATCTACGACATGGCCCGTCAGGAAGCCCCGGAATCGCTCGTAGACCCGGGCATCGTCTCATCGGCCGCCCAGGGGCTCTCCGGCTCCGCTCACCGTGACTTCGTGCACGCCATCGCCTTCCATCCGTCGCAGCCGATCGTTGCGACTTCCGGCTATCGGAATGTGAAGATCTGGCAGCGCGATGTGACACAGGTGTCGGGGGCCTGGCCACGGCCGGCCAACGTACAGACCTCGATAACTTCCCCGGACGGCGTCGAAGTCTATCTGGGAACTCCGGATAAGGGACTCGTGGCCGTCAATGCCTCCAGCGGCGCCGAACGCGGCGCTGTTTCTCTTGAAGGTCAGGCAGTGGCGGCACTGGCTGCATTTCGCGGCGAACCGCGGTGGCTTGTGGCCGCCACAGCTGATCAGAAAATTGTGGTCGTTCGCCCCACGGAACTTGCCATCGCCAGTCGCTCGGAACCGCTTCCCGCGGCGGTGACTGCCCTCAGTGGCGAACTTGCCGGCGGACGTGTTGCTGCTCTGCTCGCCGATGGCACAGTGCGACTGCTGGCGATTGCCGCCGATACAGGTGCCGTGACTGTTGCCGCGGAGATTAAATCTGACGCAGGTGCCATCACTCGTCTTGTGGGGGCCGGCCCGCAACTGCTCACCGTCGCCGGTACTCGTACTGTTCAGATCTGGAAGGCCGACGACGCTGCTCAGGCGGCTCGATTCGATGCCCCGGCTGACATCACCGCTGTCGATGCTCAACCTGCTGTCGAACGGGCTGTGTTTGTCTTCGGTGGCACAACTGCGTCGCTCTGGTCCACAAAAGATTCAAAGGAAATTGCTCCCCTGACCGCCAGTCTGCCCGCTCAGCGCTCGCTGAAGGCTGCCGAGTATCGCAAAGCGGTGCTGGATGCACGCGTCAATGTGCTCAAGGCACAGATTGACGAGTCAGAAAAGGAAGTCGTCGCACAGAAGGAAGCCGAAACCAAAGCGAAGGCTGAAGTCGACAAGCAGACACCGCTGCAGGCTGAGGCGAAAACCAAATATGACGCAGCCATTGCGAAGACAGCCGAAGCCAAAAAGGCACTCGAAGGCAAACCGGATGACGCTGCCCTGAAAACCGCTGTCACCGAGGCCGAAAAAGCCGAAGCGGCCGCGAAGGACGCTTTCACCAAGGCCGATGGTGATCTGAGCACTGCGAAGAAGTCCGTCGATTTCGCTGTCCAGGCGATTGCCCGTGCCGAAAAACGCGTTCAGGATCGCAAGGCTCAGCACGAAGCTGCCGTCGCCGAGGCGACTGCTGGTGCCGCCGTTGTCGAAGAACGCAAAGCGCCCGCCGCAGCCCCGGCTGCTGCGACATTTGCGTCCCTCTCCGCCGACGGCAAATACGCCATCACTGCCGATGCCAGTGGCACTCTGCGAATCTGGAATGCCGCCACCGGGGCCGCCGTGGATGTTCTTGATGGAAGTCGTGTCGGCAACCCGGTGAAGTCCATGCACACTGCTGGACCCGCTGCCGTTATTCTTCAGACCGAAGACAGCCGCAGCGTCCTGCGACCAACATTTCCCGCGTGGCAGCTTGCTCGGTCAATCGGATCCGAGGATGGTGGGGAATCTGTGTTCGTCGATCGCGTGCTCTCGCTTGCGTTCTCACCCGATGGCACGTTGCTTGCCGCTGGTGGCGGTGAAGCTTCCCGCTCTGGTCAGCTGACGTTGTGGAACACCGCCGACGGCAGCCTCGCAAAACAATTTGCAGATGCTCACAGCGATACCGTGTACGGCATCGAATTTTCAGCTGATGGCAAACTGCTGGCGTCCGCGGCGGCAGACAAATTCGTCAAAGTCTTCGATGTTGCCGCCGGAACGTTCGTGCGCTCCTTTGAAGGACACACTCACCACGTGATGGACGTGTCATGGAAAGCGGACCGAACAACGCTGGCCAGCGCCGGCGCCGATAACGCCATCAAAGTCTGGAACGTGGAAACCGGTGAACAGGCGCGAACCATCAGCACCTACTCGCGACAGGTCACCTCGCTCCAGTACGTCGGCCTGCAGGACCTCATCGTCAGCAGAAGCGGTGACAAACGAGTCTTCTTCCATAACCCCGCTAATGGCTCTGCCGCGCGGGAATTCCCAGGCAACACCGATTACGTGTACCGAGCTGCTGCCACTCCCGATGGCACACTGGTTGCCTCCGGCGGAGAAGATGGGTCCGTCCGCGTCTGGAACGCTGCAGATGCAAAGGTGCTGGCAACATTCGCTGCTGCTCCCTGAGCGTTTGCGTGGAAAGCAACAACCTCCCGGAGGCTGGCTGGCCGATGGGAGGGCTTCGCTGCTGTTCAGCCGTGTATCAAAGGACCACCTGTCATGGCGGCGATTGTGACCTTCGGCGAAATCATGGCCCGGATGGCTCCTCGCGGTGTGGAACGATTGCGGCAGATACTCCCCGGTTCACTCGATGTGACCTTCGCCGGCGCTGAAGCCAACACCGCCGTTTCCCTGGCATTGCTCGGCTGCGACGTGGACTTCGTAACGGCTCTTCCCAACAACCCACTTGCGGATGCATGTCTTGCCAGCCTCCGTGGCACCGGCGTCGGTACTCGTCATGTACGCATCACCGCAGATGGCCGTCTGGGAATTTTTTTCGTGGAAACCGGCGCTAATCAGCGCCCCACACAGGTGCACTACGACCGCGATCATTCGTCAATCAGTCGAAGCGGCCCAGGTGAATTTTGCTGGGAAGAGATTCTCGAGGGAACACGCTGGCTGCATCTGACGGGAATCACAGCCGCGCTCTCCGAAACAGCCGCAGAACTCACGATCGAAGCCGCAGCAACTGCCCGACGGCTCGGAGTTGAAGTCTCCTTCGATGTGAATTTCCGCTCCAAACTCTGGCGCTGGGATGGGGCAGGACACCCGCAGCAACTCGCCCGCCGTGTCCTGCTGCGACTGCTCCCACACGTCAGCCTCTGGTTTATGTCCGAAGAGGACTGCGGTCTCCTTGGACTTGCCCCCGAGGTCCTGTCCGGCAGCGGTACTCGGGCTGAACGGCTCGTGCAGGCCGCAAAAAGTGTACGGCAGCAGTTCCCGGGAATTCGTTACTTTGCCGGAACCTTTCGTGAACAGATCTCCGCGTCACACAATAACTGGAGCGGTCTGCTCTTTGACGCGACTGCTGACATCACCACGCAGGCTCCACTGCGTGACGGTGGTGTGCAGCCCTGGGAGATTCGGCAGATCGTCGATCGAGTCGGCAGCGGCGATGCATTTGCCGCCGGAATTCTGTTCGGTCTCTGCCAGCCAAATCCTGATCTGCAGTACACCATCGACTTCGCAACAGCTGCCGGCTGCCTCGCTCACTCAATCAGCGGCGACTGGAATTACGTCAGTCGACAGGAAATCGAAGACGTCATGCGGAGTGCAGGCGCCGGGCGAGTTGTCCGCTGAGATGGCCTCAGGAGTCCGGGCTGATCAGGCCGCGTCCCGAAATCTCAGCGAAGGCCGTTCAATGGTGACAATCGTATTGGGTGGAACCGATCGATTCAGCGAAACGCTTGAACCAATCTGCGACCCCGCCCCGATCACTGTCGTGCCTCCCAGAATCGTCGCGTTGCTGTAAATCGTCACGCGGTCCTCCAGCGTCGGATGCCGCTTTGCCCCGCGAATCAGATTGCCGTCCTCGTCACGCGGAAACGACCAGGCACCCAGGGTCACCCCCTGATACAGAGTCACACCCGTGCCGATTTCGCATGTCTCACCAATCACGACACCTGTCCCGTGGTCAATAAAGAAGGATGCTCCAATCCGAGCACCCGGATGAATATCGATGCCCGTGCGACGGTGAGCCCATTCCGTCATCAGCCGCGGCAGATAGGGAACTCCCAGATCAAGCAGTTCATGCGCCAGTCGATATATGCAGACGGCTTCGATCCCCGGGTAGCAAAGAATGATTTCATCACGAGTCTTCGCTGCCGGATCGTTCTGAAACGCAGATTCCACGTCGGACTGAAGCAGTCGCTGAATGGCCGGAAGACGCTGAAGAAAATGTTCGGTGAGTACCTCAGGGTCTGTGGAAGAACGCGCAATTGCTGTTCCCTGAACACGCAGGTCAGCTGAGCGGCAGTGCAGAACCGCCTTGGCAATTTCAGTTGTCAAGGTCGCCTGAACGGCCCTCAGTCGCGCGGCATACCACCCCGGTCGTTCAGAAGCCGCAGCCGCCGGGGAATGAATCCCGGGAAACAGCAGATCCCGAATTTCAAAAACCACCTCCATTACGGCATCCACACCCGGCAGTGGCGGCAGTTCTCGACCGCTCCGACAACACTCGATTTGCCCCAGCAGCTCAGTCGCGATGGTGTCGGCAAATGGTGCACGTGACGGAGAATGGGTCATGGCCGGTCTCTGATGTCAACAAAAAACGCCACTCAGCGCGCCAGATTCCATGGCGAACGATTGCGGAGGAAAATCGGCTGAAATACCGATGGAACTGAAGACACCGCCGGCGCCGTCTGTGCGGAGGTCAACGATGGCAGCGGTGCTTCCGTGAAATCGTCAGCGCCCGCAATCTCTCCCTGTTTGCCCCTGTGTCACCAAAGCTCCCAAATTCACGAACATCGACAGATTTGCTGTCAGTGGGCCGGAGCAGGCACGTTTGGTTATCCGACGCTACTCGGCTTTCTTCTTCTCCGGTCCACCCAGCTGCAGCTTGAAAGTGCCTTTGCCGACTGCAGAGCCAAACTGCAGCTGAACGCCTTCGAACATGCGGCTCTGGGCATCCAGAAACTGAGCAACAGCAAGTCGAGCGATTCCCCGGCCGAACTCAGCCTCCATCAACAGCTCGGATTCAGCAGTGCGGATGGAGAAATCAAGGCTGGCGTCACCGGGAGTCAGCGCTTTGGCCGCAAAACTGTTGAACTTGTCTGTGCCTGCACTCGTACTTTCCGGAGTCTGTCCGTTGATTGAAAAGGCAATTTTCGGAGCCGTGGCGACCTGCAGCCAGCGTTCAAGTGTCTGCAGCCAGCGGGAGGGGACTTCGCTGAGCGGATCGGCGGCTTCGCCGAGCCAGCCGTCGAGGTTCATGCGAATACGCAGCGGGACGGCCCGGCCGGTCTGGCTGAGCGATTCTTCGCTGGCAGCAGTGAGCTCCTTCAGCTGAGTTGCGGCGCGATCTTCGCCGAGTGTCATCCATAGCCATGAACCGGTGGCTGCGAGATGCAGTCGCAGCGGGAGCTTTCCGCCGGCAAAAGGCACAGGCGTTTCCTCCGCAGAAATGCTCAGCATTCGATAATTCCCGGCCGTACCCGGCTGCACAGTGACATACTCGCGAGCACCCGTGACCTGCAGGAGCAGATCGAGTGTGTTGAGGAATGTCTCGGCCGATTCCAGACGCAGTGCGGCACAGGGAATCAGGCCGTCCTTGACACTGCCACGCAGACAGACGGCAGCGTCGAGCACCCCGGAATTGATGGTCTGCTGCAGAGACTGCGCGATGTCTTCGATGATGACCGGCGCGGAGGGACTGTCACCGCTGGTTTCCTTCAGCCGCAGAGCAGCAGACTGTACAAGTGCCGAGGCGAAGGGACGGAGCAGTTCCGGGATCGCCAGAGTGCCGGCCACAAGCAGCGGTGAACGATCGTCGTGGAGGCTGGAGAGCTGTGAACTGCGGCTGCTGATGAGTGCCAGTCCGGAAGCGAGTGGAGTTCCGGGACGGGCCTGGATCCGCAGTCGGCTGACCACAGGCTGGCCGGAGGCAGGGGATAACTGGAGCGAGAATCGGGCTCGATCGATATCAAACAGGGCGCTCTTGAGAAGTTCGAAACGGCCCTCTGCGAGCACTCGACGCAAGGCATACTGGCCAGCCTGCTCGCTGTCAAAACGCTGCAGGAACACGGAGACCTGGGATTCGAGCGCAGTGCGGAAGGCCTGACGAAAGTCGGCTGGAATTTGTGACAGATCGAAATCCGCAAACAAATCGAGGCTGGCATTTTCGTCATCCAGCTGCAGCGACTGTCGCTCGGGCAGAGGCAGGGTGAATAACGCGGTGGAGCGGCTGGAGTACATCACGCCGTCGTGGTAGCGGAAGTAGGTCCTGATCGCGGTGGTCTGAATTTGCGGCGGAGCATTCCCGGGTGTTGCTGTTGGGCTGACAGCAATCACCACGGAGATCGAACGGGTTTCCTGGTTGCCATCACCGGGCATGGGAGCTGGCTGGAGGTTTGGGAGTTTTCGGAGGTTGAGCGTCAGCGTGTAGCGGTCGTCTGCTCCGTCCAGCTCACCCATCGGGCCCATCATGCTGTGCTGCTGCTTCACCAGTTCGGTGAACTGTTCCAGCGATTCACAAAGTTCGAAGGAAATGGGGTTCTGAAGGGTGACCTCGGGGCGAGTTTCGAGGACAAAGAGTACCCCGGAGAGCGGGGTGGCCTGCTTGTTTTCGCTCGCACCGGCTTCAGTCGCCTTCGATCGGAATACTCGCGGTCCCATCAGACCGGACATGCCGCGGCCGACCGAGTTGATCATGATTGGTGGCTGCGGCATCTGAAGTTCTTCGCGGACCTTTTGAAGGTAGGCGAAGCTGTCTTCAGGGCGGACTCCGGTGTACCAGACCTTACCGATGATGCGGCCGCTGGCGAGCGTTTCCGGGGGGGAGTCGGTTTCCTGGGCGACAATGGGGGCCGGGAAGAGGATCAGTGAGGACAGAAGGCAGGCGGAGTACAGTACGTGACGAAGCATGGAGCGGTCTGCCGGATAAGGAAATGAACGCGGACTTTTGTGGGAAGACGGTTGCAGGCAGAAGAGGGCTTAGCGGCCCAGGGCGCCGAGTATATCAAGTCGGCCGGCCGTTCGGCGACTCCAGGTTTGCAGGTACTGAGCGTAGGCCGGTGTTTGAGAAGCGTGCTGCTGGAGCCACGTGTGGACGTGTTCGGTGAGAGTCTGTTCTTCCTGTGCGGAGATGCGTCCCAGCAGGAGCTGGCAGCGGAGAAACACGAAGTAGGTATCGAGCACATCGCAGCGGCAGTAATCGTTGATCAGGTCCGTGCGGCCCTGGTCGAAAAGTGACTGAACCTGAGAACCATCAACGCCGGATTTGCCAGGCTTGTGAATGAGATTGGCCAGCAGATTGAGTCCGCCGCTGAGCCGAAAGGCGCCGTAGTTGGTGAGCAGTTCCTGGAGGTCGAGATGCGAATCCTGGTTGTAGCGGTTGCGGCACTGCTCGAACGAGCGTGAATCCACGTTGAACCATGCAGGCAGACTGATGCCAAACCGAAAGGCAGACATTTCCATGACGGGGACGTCGTAGGTGCGACCATTGAAGGTGACAAGCGTCGGGCGTTCATAGTGCTGCCAGCCCTGCCAGAAACGGCGGACGATTTCCTGCGGACGGAATTCGGGGGGATCCAGGACGAGGATGTCCTGGAGGCGATAGTCGGCAGAGACCTTGGCGATGGCGACAGAGACGGGCAGGACGAAGGTGAGCGGCAGCACGTCGCGGCCGGTTTCTTCAAGCAGCTGTGCGCGATAACGCTGGATGGCGTCGCGGGGTGTGAGCTGTTCGTCGGGGAAGCGGACCTTCTGGATCAGATCACCGTCGCCCACGGTTTCAATGTCAAAGATCAGATATCGCACGTCGCTCATGGTTGCTTTCCGCTGAACTGCAGGGTGGAATAAAGGTCAGGCCGTCCGCTGGGTTGCCATGGGCCGCAGAAACTTCATATTCTGTCGATTTCCGCTCGCATTTCCCTGCCCGGGACGTTCCAATTTGTGGAAGTCCGGGAAAATTTCTGCCCCGCCTCCTTTCAGCGAACAGCCATGTCAGAACCAGAAATGCCCAATTCCGACCGCTCCGCATCCTCCCTGACGGCGCTTGAAGAACAAGCCATCCGCGGCCTGACTTCCGCCTACCAGAGAATGCGTCAGGAAATCGGCAAGGTCATCATCGGCCAGGACGAAGTTGTTGATCAGCTCCTCATCGCCATGTTCTGCCGCGCCCATTGCCTCCTCGTCGGCGTCCCGGGACTCGCCAAAACCCTGCTCTGCAGCACCATCTCACGCATCCTTCAGCTGTCCTTCCGACGCATTCAGTTCACCCCCGACCTGATGCCCTCCGATATCACCGGCACCGATGTCCTCCAGGATGACCCCGAAACCGGCCGCCGCAGTTTTCAGTTCATCCCCGGACCGCTCTTCACCAATGTGCTGCTTGCCGACGAAATTAACCGCACCCCTCCCAAAACCCAGGCCGCACTCCTCGAAGCCATGCAGGAACGACACGTCACCGTCGGCTCCAGCACCTATGACCTCCCCGATCCATTCTTCACCCTCGCCACCCAGAACCCCATCGAACAGGAAGGCACCTATCCACTCCCCGAAGCACAGCTCGACCGCTTCATGTTCAATGTGGTCGTCCGCTACCCCACCGCTGCCGAAGAACTCAGGATTCTCAAACAGACCACCGGCAACGAAAAACCCGAACTCACTCCCGTACTCACCGGCCGACAAATTCAGGCTCTCCAGGAAGTCGTCCGCCGCGTGCCCTGCGCCGAATACATCTTCGTCTATGCTCGCGACCTCGTTCGCGCGACTCGCCCCGGCGAAAGCGAAGCACCGCCGTTCATCCGCGAACTCGTGTCATGGGGCGCCGGTCCCCGCGCCGGACAGTACCTCATCCTCGGGGCCCGCGCACACGCACTGCTCCAGGGACGTTTTCATGTCACCACAGACGACATCCGCGCGGTCGCCAAACCCGTGCTGCGACATCGCATCATGACCACCTTCGCCGCGGCCAGCCAGGGGGCAACGCCCGATACCGTGATCGAACGACTGCTTAAAACCGTCCCCGTGGAACTCCACGAACGCGCAAAAAAACGCGTCGCCGGCGAATAACCGCCAACTCCCTCGCTCACCTCAAAACGCCCCGTCCACACGCGGCGAAATGTTGGCCGTCGTAAACACAAACAGAATGCACACCCACACCACACCAAGGATGTGCCAGAATCCAGCCGCAAACGTCACACCCCACGAATACTCGTGGTCGTAACGGTCGGCAAAAGCAGACAATGTCACCCACAGCAGAATCGACTGCGCCACAAGAAAGTGCATCGCGTGCAGCACTGTGAACATAATCACAAAACCATGCACGCCCAGCTGAGCCTCTTCAGGAGAATTGCCGCCCTTGTCGATCGCCCACAAACCGTATCCCTGAACAGACACAAACGCCATCGCAGAAATCAATGCCTGCAACAGCGATCGGCGAAACTCCACCTGCTTCTCACGCCGCACATGCATCCGCGCCAGCTCCAGCTGCCAGCTGCCAACGGCCAGCAACACAGTGCTCAGCAGGAACGCCCACGGAAGCCGCAGCCGATCCGCCGGCGGCTGGCGACCAAAAACAGCTCCCAACAGCAGTGCCGTCACCAGCACCAATGCCGCCTGCAGAATTGTGGCCAGAAAAAAACGCCGCGCCAGCGGAACGCGGATCACATCCCAGCGATCTGCCATGGAATTTTATCAACCTTTATTTACGGCGACGACCAGTACCCTGCGGAGATCGTGTCGGCTGACCTGCGACCGCCGGCGACTCCGCGACCGCCGAGGACGGTGATGCACCTCCTGTGATCGGCAGGAAATTCTGCAGACGATTCTGCAGCCATGCCGATGAGACCGCACCTTCGGCTACGAGGTCTCGGAAGAGCAGTTTCGGGAGCACACCAGCGTTCGCGCTTCTGTACAATTGCACGTGCATCTCAATGAACTTTTGGGGCATATTCTTTCCAGACGCTTTAATTTGAAGCTCTGTGTCGAGCGCGAGTTTACCGACGAGGCTTTCGGCCTGAGCTCTGGCGGCGGCAGGCTGACGAGCGGATGCCATCAGCCAGTTGTGGTACTGTGGAAAAACGGCTGGATTGCACCGCCAGACCGCCACGGCAAGTTCACTCAATTCACAGGACCCCGCCATCTGGGAAGATGTGAATGCATTGCAGTTTCTGTTGAGCGGTACCGGCAGAGCGATCATGGCGACGTCGGGGCCAAGCTTCTTCATGGTGGCGGTGATCGCCAGATGGTTGGCCCTGCAGTGCGGGCAGGTGTAGTCGAACAATTCCACGAAGACGCAGGGGGCCGTGGGGGACCCAATCAGCGGCCATGCGTAGACATCGAGCTCTGCTAAACCACGCGAACCACCCAAAGAAACCTCGATCGTTCGCGACGCCGGTTTGGCTGGAGGCGCACCGCCAGAATTGTCGGCACTCGCTCCCGTCGTGCCCTCGTCACCCGATGACAGAAAGCCACTGATGAGCGACCGCGGCAGCGGCAGTGAGACAGAGTGGGCAACAAACACGTTCAGAAGATCTGCAGGAGAAACCCGGCGGATTGCAGCACCGGCAGGTGGAGCAAACAATTGGGGCTGGGATGGGGGGGCAAAAAGCTGACTGCCCGAATTGTCCCCCGGAGGTTGCTCAATTGCAGGAATGACCACCGGCTCAGGTGGCTCAGTCCCCAGCTGCACGAGTGCCAGAAGTCCGGCGCCCAGCACTGCAATGGCACCGGACTGCTGCCGAACGGCGAGCGACACAGGGGCCTTGAACAAGGCGATTCCAGCGAGGATCAGGCTGCACGTGTGAGCCCCCATGCACCAAGGGCAGATGTGGCCAATCACCCCCACCTGAATGCTGATAAACCAGATCGCGGCCAGCCCGGCAGACAGGAAACCAGCCGTCAGGAATTGCCAGAGCAGCCTGTGGAAGCCAACAGTCGCCGGACGGCCCGCGAAGGACAGCAATGCCAGCAAAGAGCCATACAACGCGACCGCCGGGATACTGACAGGCACTCCGCCCACCTTCGACCATTCACTCCCCAGCACGTGCTCGCAATTCACCACGCCCGCCGCCCCACACCCCGCCACAGACTGCATCTGCAGCGCTGACCACGCCAGATACAGGGAAATGGTTAATCCTGTGAGCGACAAACTGCGGCAGATCCAGACAAGCCGGGAAGAACACAGCGGTCCACAAGCGGCCGTGCTGGCCTGCCCCACAAGCGGTGCCGCAATGGAAAGGTCCTGACTGACACTCGGATGAAAAAGTTTCACGGACATCGCAAACCCATCCCGCTGCAGGAAACATTCTGCAGAAGAAGTTTTCACTCCGCTCCATCACACGTTCACACCCCAACCGACAATCGGTGGGCAGTTCCTTCCCGATCAAATCAACCCCCGCCATGGCTGCCGAACCACTCCCGTTCACCGCATTCCTTCAGCAGGCAACTGGCGAATCTACCTCAATATAGCTGGTTCTTTTCGTTGTCTGTCGCTTTTTTTCAACATCGGGGGACAGAATACTGGTTTTTTGGGGGGCACATCCGGCAAATTGCACCCGCAAGCTCGACAAATCACCGTCCTCCCCGTTTTTCCAAAATGCTCCTCACCAATGCCCTCCTGTTGACCACATCCGCCGGATCGCTAAAATCCGCCCAGCCTGTCGTGGGACCACCCACAACAGCAACGGGATGTAGCTCAGCTTGGCTAGAGCGCTACGTTCGGGACGTAGAGGTCGCAGGTTCAAATCCTGTCATCCCGACTTCAAAAGCCTTGTCAGCAAGTCTCGCTGATAAGGCTTTTTTACTGTGCATTGCAAGGTTTTTAGACCTCCGCACGCCTGAATCGCAAATAATCAGGATCGTCGGCGACGTGTCAGCAGATGCCATCCGGTGCCGAGATCACCGGGGGTTCCGGATCACGAGTGCAGATTGCCTTGAACGGCGTCC
>Ga0172372_10000364_pt1 | contig 70261 bp, 59 predicted proteins | sample LakKiv5m_2_FD_114544 | JGI IMG/M metagenome (GOLD analysis project Ga0172372, IMG submission 114544) | Freshwater microbial communities from Kabuno Bay, South-Kivu, Congo - kab_092012_9.5m | ecosystem: Environmental > Aquatic > Freshwater > Lake | place: Democratic Republic of the Congo...
CCGCCAGCCTTCGCCAGAACCTTCGTGATCGCAGCCGTCAGCGACGTCTTGCCGTGGTCAACGTGCCCAATCGTGCCAATGTTGCAGTGCGGCTTCGTCCGCTCAAATTTTGCTTTACCCATTCGTTCATTCCCTAAATCAGATCAAACCTTCCAACGCCGGCCGACACCGAAACCCTCTTGTGGAGGGACAAGCCTGGAAATGGAGCGGGTGAAGGGAATCGAACCCTCGTCGTAAGCTTGGAAGGCTTCTGCTCTACCATTGAGCTACACCCGCTTGTCTTTTTCCCGTTCCTGTCCCTGTCCGTCCTTCCTTCGTGTCCAAACCCTTCAAAACCCGATGCAAAAACGCGCTGTACGCATGACGGCCCGATGCCGTATGATCCTTGTCCCTGCCACCTTCCGGAGCGCCCGTGACGACGTGCCGTAAACGGATGGTGGGGGAGGTAGGACTCGAACCTACGAAGGCGTAAGCCAGCGGATTTACAGTCCGCCCCCTTTGCCACTCGGGACACTCCCCCAAAAGACGATGCGCAGGCGACCGCCCGCGTGCGTTCTTGCTTCAAATGCTTGTGAATATTGTCCTATGTCTTGGGATCGCGCCTGCGTCTGCCCACCAAAACGGGAGCATGAGACCGGGGCTTATGGCGAAAACATCCATGGCTTGTCAACTGGTTAACCCGTATCTTCCCCCCTCTTTCGGGGCGTCACAATGACCAGACACAGAGATGGACACCGGTCGGGCGGCCACAAGGAGCGCGGCAGCGACAGCGGGCAGATCTGGCTCTGGGGGACGCACGCCGTCGGTGCTGCGTTGAAAAATCCGGCGCGGAAATGCCGAAAACTGCTTGTAAGTCAAGGAGTTGATCCCGCTGTGCTGCAGCAGGCACAGCGGCGCAAGGTTCTGGTCGAGAACGCCGATCCCGCCGCCATTTCCCGGGCCCTGCCCCGCGAAGCGGTGCATCAGGGCCTGGCCCTGCAGGTCCTTCCCCTCGACGAGCAGGACGTGGCCTCGGTCCTCGAGACCTGCGAGCGGCCCTGCTGCCTCGTTCTCCTGGACCAGGTCACGGATCCCCACAATTTCGGTGCGGTCATTCGGTCGGCTGCCGCATTCGGCGCCAGCGCAGTTATTGTGCAGGATCGGCACTCCCCTCCCCTCAATGGCGTACTGGCCAAAGCCGCCAGTGGCGCACTCGAGACGGTGCCCATCATCCCCGTCGTCAATATTGCCCGCACGCTTGAACAGCTCGGACGCGACGGGTTCCAGAGGCTCGCCTTCGCCGACGAAGCTTCCGAGACGCTGGAAACGATCGACCTTCAGCGTGACACAGTGCTGGTGCTTGGATCCGAGGGCGAAGGCCTGAGGCGGCTCACCCGGGAAAACTGCGATGTCAGTGTCAGACTGCCCACGACTGACGCCATGCCCAGCCTGAACGTCTCCAATGCCGCGGCGGTTGCGCTCTATGCCTACGCGATTGCAAGAAACCGCCGCTAGGGAGGTCTCCCGCATGCTGCCGCGCGCTTTCCTCATCATCGGTTTTGTCATGAGCCAATCATTTGCTGCAGCGGCGGATAATCCGCTGGACGGTCTGGCCGCCGAGATTACCGCCCGCGATCCGGGTGTGCCCAGCGTCATCGCCCATGCGCAATCGCCACGTTTCGGCGTCGACTGGACGGGTGGGTCGAAAGGCATCGGCGAAACGGGGCCGGGGCCGCTTGCCGCGCGACCGTTCAGGATCGCCAGCGTCACCAAGCTTTTCGTCGCTGCAGCCGTGCTGAGGCTGGTCGAGCAGGACAGGCTTTCACTGAACGACCCGATCGGCCTTCGCCTGTCGGATGACACGAGGGGACTGCTGATCAAGGGCGGCCATGATACCGACCGGATCACCATCTCGCAGCTGCTGTCCCATACGAGCGGACTGAGCGATCATTCAACGCTTCCGTCCTTCCTGCAGGCGATACTCGCCAACGGGCAGCGTCGCTGGACGCGCGGCGAGCAGATCGCCCTGGCCATGTCCGAAGGTCGCAAGGTGGGAGAACCCGGGCAACGGCAGGTTTACTCTGACACCGGCTACCTTCTTCTCGCGGAGATCATAGAAAGGCAGACTGCCAGACCTCTTGCCCCGTCGATCAGGCACTTGCTGCTCTTCGACCGCCTGGGGCTTCACGAAACCTGGTTCGAGACGCTAGAGGCGCCACCAGCCACTCTCCCGCCGCTCCTGAGACAATATCTCGGCAAGACGGATTTCACGGACTTCGATCCTTCGTTCGACCTCTGGGGTGGCGGCGGGATCGTGTCGACCGTTGGCGATCTCGCCCTGTTCATGAATGCTTTCGTCACGGGGCGGCTGTTTGATCGACCCGAGACCCTGGCCCTTGCCCTCGCCAAGCCGCGGTCAATGCCTGCACCTGGCCGGGATGCGCACGGGATTGTTTTTTTCGAGCAGGCGCATGCCGGGCATCAATGCATTGGTCACGCCGGCTTCTGGAATGTTGATCTCGTTGCCTGCCCCGACCTTGATCTCACCGTTGTGGTCACGCTGAACCAGCCGTCGACAGTGCGGACAGACGAGAGACGGCGTCTGGTGGACGCCATCGTCGCTAAAGTGGCGGGGGCGAGGGAGCGGACGCAATAGTGAACGCGCAGCACCCTGTATGCCTAGAGCTTGAAGTTCACGCCCAGGTAGATCTTGCTGGAATTGACCTCATAGGGGCCGTCGATCGTGCCAAGGGGCTCAAGATCGTTGCCATAGTCCGTGTAGCGATACTCGAAGACCATCGAGAGACGATCCTCGACCGGCACGTCAATGCCCGCGCCGATCGTCCAGCCCAGGTCCTGGTCATCCCCAGCGACGAAGGGAAGCACGACCTGTCTGTATTGCGAGCGGAAGGAACCGTAGCTCAAGCCCGCCGTCGCATAGGGTGTGAAATTCGGCATGGCGTAGGCTACGCGCCCGCGGAGTGATGCCTCCCACTGCTGCTCAAGCTTGAAAATGACCGGCCCTGACGGCTGGATCACCGTCCCACGTTCGTTGCCGGTCATGAAGTCAATCACGCCACCCACGCTCCAGGGCCCCTGCAGGGTCTGGTCGTAGCCCAAGAGAATGCCGGCAAAGCCGCCCTTTGGTTCGTAAAGTTGCTCTTCGCCACCTGATCGCGCCGTGGCGTCAAGCCAGCCATGGCCAACGCGGGCGCCCACATAGGCCCCACCGGATGACAGCGCCGATGGCGCCATGACGGCGGCCTCTGTTGCCGGGCCGTCAGCCAACGCAACTGCAGCGGGAAACACCATCGAGAGCACGCCGATGCCGGCTGCCAGCAAAGTCCTGTCCATGAAAAATCCTCTCTGGAACGAATCAACCATGAGGCAACTCTAGCGGATGCGCGGTTGACCGCCACCAACCTGTGGAACCCGGGCTTGCGCGCATGGCGCGCGCTAGAACAGGCCTTCGACAAGGCCCTGCGCGTTGAGTCGGATCTGGTTTGCGGCCGGAATGCGAGGCAATCCTGGCATCGTCATGACATCGCCCGTGATGACCACCACAAAGCCCGCACCTGCGGACAGGCGCACTTCACGAATATTGACCTCGTGGCCCGATGGAGCGCCGAGGAGCCTTGGGTCTGTGGAGAAGGAATACTGGGTCTTGGCCATGCAGACAGGTAGATGCCCGAAGCCTGCGGCCTGCAATTCCACCAAACGCTGCTCGGCTGACTTGTCCGCGGTTACACCAGCTGCTCCATAGAGCGTGGTTGCGATGGTACGCACCTTGTCCAGCAGCGGCATTTCATCCGGATAAAGGGTCCGAAAACCTTCCCCGCCCCCTTCCGCGAGACGCACAACCTCACTTGCCAGGGCGGCGCACCCCCTGCCCCCTTCTGCCCAATGGCTGGCCATTATGGCGCGCGCACCCTGCCCGGCGGCGGCGGCGGCCACGGCCTCGATTTCTTCCGGTGTGTCATCGTTGAAGCGGTTGATCGCCACAACCACCGGCACACCAAAACGTTTCACGTTGGCGATGTGGCGAGCGAGGTTCTCGGCGCCGGCCCTGACCGCTGCCGCGTTGGGGATCTTCAGTGACTCCTTCGCGACCCCACCGTGCATCTTCAGGGCGCGAACCGTGGCGACAATGACCGCAGCCGCGGGCCTGAGGCCCGCCTTGCGGCACTTGATGTCGAAGAACTTCTCGGCGCCCAGGTCAGCGCCGAAGCCAGCCTCCGTCACCACATAATCGGCCAGCCTCAGGGCCGTCGTCGTGGCGAGCACGGAGTTGCAGCCGTGGGCGATGTTCGCGAAGGGGCCGCCATGAACAAAGACCGGGTTGTTCTCGAGCGTCTGCACAAGGTTTGGCATGAGCGCGTCCTTCAAAAGGACTGTCATGGCACCCGAGGCCCCGACATCGCGCGCCGTCACGGGCTTGCGATCACGCGTCTCGGCAACAACGATGTTGCCCAACCTGGTCTCGAGGTCGATGAGGTCCGTGGCCAGGCAGAAGATCGCCATGACTTCAGAGGCCACCGTGATGTCGAAACCGTCCTCGCGCGGGAAACCGTTGGCGATACCGCCTAGCGAGGACACGATCTGGCGCAGCGCACGATCGTTCATGTCCATCACGCGGCGCCAGAAGACACGGCGCGGATCAATTCCCAGCGCATTGCCCCAATAGATGTGGTTGTCGATCATGGCGGCGAGCAGGTTGTTGGCCGCCGTGATCGCGTGGAAGTCTCCCGTGAAGTGAAGGTTGATGTCCTCCATGGGAACGACCTGCGCATGGCCGCCACCGGCTGCCCCACCCTTCATGCCAAAACATGGACCGAGCGACGGCTCGCGAATGCAGCCGACGGCCTTCCTGCCGATGTGGTTCAGGCCATCCGTCAGGCCCACCGTGGTGGTCGTCTTTCCTTCGCCTGCGGGTGTGGGGGTGATGGCTGTGACAAGCACGAGCTTGCCCTCGGGGCGGGACTGCAGCGTATCGATGAAATCGAACGCGACCTTTGCCTTGTGGCGCCCATAGGCATGCAGGGCCTCAGGCGGGATGCCCACCGAATGCGCCACGTCACCAATCGGCTTCATGCGCGCCGCACGCGCGACTTCCAGATCTTTATCCACGTGTTGACCCTACGCTCCCCGGGGGCAGTCCCCTGTCATAAATCGATGCCCGGAAAGATCCCGTTAAGACAAAAGGCGCGGACCCGGTGACCTAACGTCTTTTCCCATGCACGCTGGGCTGATAGCCTCTCAGGCTTAACACACGGCTTCGGGGTTGCGGAACCATGCACGATCTCATCATTCGCGGCGGCACGATTGTCGACGGCAGTGGCGACGCACCATTTCAGGCGGACGTCATGATTGACGGGAACCGCATCACGGCGATCGGACGCACGGTTACGCGGGGACGAGAGGAAATCGACGCGCGGGGCAAGATCGTTGCACCCGGCTTTGTCGACATCCACACGCATTACGATGGACAGGCCACGTGGGATGCCGAGATGGCGCCCTCCAGCTGGCATGGCGTGACAACGGTCGTGATGGGCAATTGCGGCGTCGGGTTCGCGCCCGCACCACGTGACCGGCACCAGTGGCTGATCGGCCTGATGGAGGGCGTGGAAGACATTCCCGGGACCGCACTGGCCGAAGGCATGAAATGGAACTGGGAGACGTTCCCGGAATACATCACGGCGCTCGAGGGACTGGAGCGAACCATCGACATCGGCACGCAGGTACCCCACGGCGCCGTGCGTGCCTATGTCATGGGTGACCGGGGCGCCCGCAACGAGGCGCCGACGGAAACCGACATCATGCGCATGTCGCAGATCGTCGAGGAGGGACTGCGCGCCGGGGCGCTTGGGTTCACGACCTCGCGTACGATCCTGCACCGCTCGATCGAGGGCGAATTGGTGCCCGGCACGACGGCGACCAAGGAAGAGCTCATCGGCATCGGGCGCGCGATGGGGCGCGTTGGTCACGGCGTGTTCGAGCTCGCATCCGACCTCAAGCGCGACTGGAACGAGTTCGAGTGGATGGGTGAACTGTCTCGCGAGACCCGGCTGCCTGTCCTGTTCTCGATGCTGCAATCGGCCGCCAGCGAAATCCCGTGGCACGAGCAGATGGCCTCCATGGTCAGGGAAAACGACCGCGGTGCGAATATCCGGGCGCAGTACGCGCTGCGCGGGACCGGCATCCTCATGACATGGCGGGGTACCGTGCATCCGTTCATGCTGCGCCCGTCATGGGCCAGCATCGCGCGCAAGCCCTGGGACGAGCAACTGAGGACGTTGCGGGATCCGTCGTTCCGCGCCCGCATCCTGTCCGAGGAACCGGTGCTCGAGGGTGAACTCAGCGCCCTGCGCATGGTGATCAGCAAGGGCTGGTTCATGCAGTATGCGATGGGCGAGGGCTTCAACTATGAGCCGACGTCGGCCGAAACCATCATGGCGCTGGCGGCGCAGCGCGGCGTCAGCGGCGATGAATTTGCCTATGACCTTCTCATGGAGAATGACGGCACGGGCTTCATCTACCTGCCATTGCTGAACTATGCCGACGGCAATCTCGATTTCGTGAAGGGCTTGCTGGGGCGCGAGGATACGGTCGTTTCGCTGTCGGATGGCGGCGCCCATTGCGGGACCATCTGCGACGCGGCCTCGCCTACGTTCCTGCTGCAGCACTGGGTGCGTGACCGCGCGCGCGGGACCATTCCGCTGGAGCTGGCCATCAAGCGGCAGTGCCGCGATACTGCGGTGCTGTACGGACTGGAAGATCGCGGCCTGCTGAAGCCGGGTTACCTGGCGGACGTGAATGTCATCGACCTCGACCGCCTGAGCATGAGCAAGCCGTGGCTCGCCTTCGACCTGCCCGCGGGTGGCAAGCGCCTGCTGCAGAAGGCCGAGGGTTACGACGCGACGATCAAGAGCGGTGTTGTCACCTTCCGGCACGGGGTCCTGCAGACGCCCAGGCCCGGCCGCGTCATCCGCGGCCCCCAGCGTGCCTCCCGCAAAATGGCGGCGGAGTGAGCTCCGCCGCTCTGGCCGGCTAGTTCCGCCGCGGGATGATGACGGGGAGCGTCTCGTAACCTTTCACGAAGGTCGAATAGGTGCGCTTGGGCTCGCCGGTCACGATCACTTCGGGGAAGCGCTTGAGGATCTCTTCCCAGATGATGGTGAGCTGGAGCTCCGCCACCCGGTTGCCGACGCAGCGGTGGATGCCGAAGCCGAATGAAACGTGGTGGCGCGCCCGTTCCCGGTCGATGATGTAGTCGTCCGGGTTGGCAATCACTTCGTCATCGCGGTTGCCCGAGACGTACCACATGATCACCTTGTCGCCTTCGCGGATCTTCTTGCCCTCGAACTCGTAATCGCGCACCGCCGTGCGGCGCATGTGGGCCAGCGGCGTCTGCCAACGGATCGTTTCGGAGACCATGTTGGGGATCAGTGCCGGGTTGGCGCGCAGCTTTGCGTATTGTTCGGGGTTCTGGTTGAGCGCGAGGATCGAACCCGAGATCGTGTTGCGCGTGGTGTCGTTGCCGCCTACGGTGAGAAGAACCACGTTTCCAAAGTACTCGCGCGGTGCCATGTTGCGCGTCTCGGGGTGGTGGGCCAGCATCGAAATCATGTCGCCCTGCGGGGCTGCATTGACCTTCTCGTTCCAGAGCCCCACGAAATAGGCGTTGTATTCGTCGAAGATGCGGATCTTGTCTTCGAAGGTCTCGACAATGGCGCCAGGCATCGGGATCGCGGTGACGACGTCGGACCAATACGTGATACGCCTGCGGTCCTTCTGCGGGGCGCCGAAGAGCGTGGCCAGCGTCATGGCCGTCAGTTCCTTCGAGACCAGGTCGACCCAGTCGAACTCCTTGCCGATCGGCAGACCGTCGAGGATGGCGGCCGCGCGCTCGCGGATCTGCGGGGCCATCGCGGTCAGCTGCTGCGGGGCGACGGCGGGGCTGACGGCCCTGCGCTGAACGTCGTGGCGCGGCGGGTCCATGGCGATGAACATCGGCAGGGGCTCGAAATTCGTCGTGCCACCCGTGATCGTGATGCCGCCGCGGAGATAGTCGGACGAGAAGACCTGATGGTTGGTGTCGATCGCCACGATGTCGTTGAATTTCGTGATCGACCAATAGGGCCCGTACTCGCTCTCTGCCGTGTAGTGCACCGGGTCCTCGCGGCGCAGCCGCTTGAAGACGGGCCACATTGCATCATGTTCGAACAGGCCGGGCTGTGCCGGGTTCAAGGCGGACAGCGGCAGGCTGTAGGCCTCCTCGCGAGCCCTCGCCTGTGCGGGGGTCTCGATGTGCGCAGCCTGCATGGGTCACCTGTCGGTTGGGGAATTGCTTGGGCTGCGAGCATACACCGCTGACGCACCTGTCACCACAGGCGGCCCGAAGGAACCGGCTGCAGCTAGAAAAGAGCCGCGATCTGGTCGTTGGATGGCCCGCCGTAGTCCTCGATGAAGACCAGGACCTTGTAGCCAGTGGTCATCACCACATTGCCATTATCGTCCCGCGCGAGGGCGCCCTTGGTGCTCATCGTCCCGGTGCGGGGATCGATCTGGAACTTCGGTACGCGGCCCTTGTAGTTCTCGGTGATCAGCCGGAACAGCGTTCTTGCGTTGTCCGTGGTCATGCGGATGCAGCCATGCGAGGCCCTCGTGCCAAGCTCTGCCTCGCCCTTCGCATCCGATCCATGGATCGCGAGCCCCGAGGCGCGCCCCTCGATCTGCCAGTCGAAGAAGATCGCGTATGGCATCGGCGACTTCCACTGGCGCGAGGTGTAGTCTTCGTAGGCGCGGTAGCGGTCCAGCTTGAACATGCCTTCGGGCGTGTTTGTTCCAAGCATCCGGCCTGAAGGGGATTTCACAGGCTCTTCCTTGCCGGTGGATACTTTCCAGCTGTGGCGCAGCTCGTAGATGCTGGTATCGGTCTTCGCAAGGACGAACATGTTCTGGGCCCATGAGCCCTTGTCCGGCGTTGCCTTGCTCACATAGAGGACCAGGTCGAAGTGCTTCAGGACATCCTTCGACACGCGCGACCTGAGGCGCGCTTCGACGGGGGAGAGGTCCATGGGTTCCTGGTCCCTCGCCTGCGTCAGGCGCAGATCAGGCATGGGTGAAGCGGCCACCGTCGTCTCAGCTTTGGGCGCGACGGCTGCCACATCGCCAGCCATCGCGGGTGCGCCGACATCCTTGGGCTCGATGACAACGTAGGGCAGCTGGCCTCTCAGCTGGATCGCCGGGTCAGCAGGTGCTGCAGGTGCCCGGGCGGATTGCGCGGCTGCGGGCTGCGGTTCTTGTCTGGAGGTTTCGAGCAAGGTTGCGAGGGCGGCGTTGCCCTGCGTCATGAGGTCGTCGAAGGCCGGGCGCAGGCGCACGGTCTCAGCCGTCAGTTGCTGGCCGTGCTCGCCCCTGAGCAGCACGTAGGCGCAGACCGCAACACCGGAAACGACAAACGCCACGCTGAGTGACCTAAGCCACCAACCCATCCCAGACCCCTATTCCAGATCGGAGTGTACTTATAGTTTGCGACGTCTCAATATCCCGTTGCGGCCGGGCGCGTTAACCCGTCAAGGTTGAAACCTTTTTGCAACGCGGTTTTCTGCCGGTAACTGGCGTTTTCCCTGAGGCTACCGTCCAGTCGGGCTGGAGGCCGGTCAGTTCGTATAGGCGATCACCGGTCCGGAGATCTCCTCGCGCCCGTCGTAGTTCTCGACGAACAGAACCGCCCGGTAACCATCCTGCAGCAGCATGGTGCCGTTTTGATCCCGCTGCGCGCGGCCCCAGCGGTCGGTAGAGCGCTTCTCGTTGACCGCCAGAACGGGCACCCGGCCCCGGGTCGCCGTCTGGACCTTCAGGAACAGCTCCTTGGCGTTTCCCGGTGCGAGGCGCACGCATCCGGCTGAGTCCCTGCGGCCCAGGCGGTCGATCTTGGCCTTGCCAACGGCGGCATGGATCGCAAGACCTGTCTGATGGCCGTTGTTCATCAGGTCATAGAACATGGCGTAGTGCATGGGGGCGTTGTCCCAGCTGCGCGACCAGTAGCGCTTGTGCATGCGGCCGGGGTTCAGCTGGAAAATGCCCTCTGGCGTCGTCGTGCGAACGCGACGGTTTTTGTTGATCTCGAATTTCTCGCGGCCCGTGGACACCTTCCACTCGGCATAGGGAATGATGCGTCCGTCGGCGTCGCGCTGGAACACGAACATGTGCTGGGCGAGCGGCCCGCGCCTGGACTTGCTGACATACATGAACAGGTCGAAATAGGGCTCGATATCATCGGGCACGGTGCCGAAAAGGCGCTTCTGGGCGATCGCCGCCCGGCTGTTCAGGTCAGTGGCGAAAGCGGTCGCGAACTGTGTCGGTGCTTCGGCCGAAGGCTGCGCCGGCGCCCTGCCTGCCAAGGGGGCAACGGCTGCGGGTGCGACCGCTCGCGGGTCCCATGACGCCGGCACATCGCGTGCGGCAAGGGCCATCTGTGCGTGGCCTGCCAAATAGACGGATACGGCAGGTGCTGCGAGGGTGATGGAAGACAGGTTGCTTGCTGCGGGCTTGCGCTGCGACGACTTCAGCTCATCCTGCGTCAGCGGCGCGGCCGGCTCCGGCGGGCGCACGGGCGTGGGTGCCGGCAATGCAGGGACAATCTGCGTAGGTGCATGCGAGGCCTGCCACGCGGGCGACTCTCCATCCACGGTTGCGGGCGATCCCGGCAACTGGTCGGGGGCATAGATCGGCAGCGCGTGCGCGGCGGATTCAGCCTCTGACCTGGCGCGGTACGGATCCTGGCTTCCTACACTCCCTGCCGACAGCAAGACGGCAGCAATACCCAAAGCGAAAGTCGCTCGACGCGGCATGACAGCCCCCAGATCGACTTCCCCGCACCGGTTCTGATCCCCATCAGCCGGCCCCTTCAGTGCGATGAGAACTGGAACAAAACGGTGTGTGGTTCAACTACCCAAAAGAGTAGCGGTGACGCGTTACCCGCAAGTCCGATCAACCCGACGTGGTGCACGTCATGCACACCGAAAAATTGCGTCGTGCGATCTGCACCTCAGATCTGATGCGCGGTCGCAACCGATGGACGCTTGTCCCCAGTCGACGCTCAACACGAGTTGAAAAAATCTCCCGGGGGGAGAATCCAAACCGCGCGCGCCACCCACGTCCTGATTGCGACGAGCCCTGCCCGCCCCTTCCCGGGGAAAGGAGTCCGGCAGCGGATGCTGCAACTTGCGATCTTCTGTGTCAACTTGCCGCGCCACGCCCCTTCACGGCGGACTGCCTCATGCGGCAGGCACGCCCCCGAACCGGGTTTCCCAGGCCTGGATCTGCTCGGGCAGGATCTTGGCGAACATGACCTCCGGCACGTCGAACGCGTGTCCCGGTGGCAGCGCGGCGAGTTCACCGGCAACGCCGCCCTCAGGCCAGACCAATGCTTCCGGTTGCAGGTGCAGGGCCGATGCCATTGCCTTGGCGGCGAAGGGAATGACGGGTGCGGACAGGATTGCAAAGAGGCGGATCAGGTTTATGGCTGTGCGCACGCTCACGGCGGCGGCATCCTTGTCGGTGCGGATTGCCGTCCAGGGAGCAGCATCGGCGAGATACTCGTTGCCCAGCACCCACATGGCCCGCAATTCCGCGGCGGCCTTGCGCAGCTGGATCTCTTCCATGAGCGTGCCGTAGCTTGCCAGCCGCCGCTCGAGGTCCTCGACGAGCTTGGCTTCGCGGGTGCCGGGGGTTCCGCCTTCCGGGATCGCGTTGCCGAATTTCGAGACTGTGAACTTCAGCGTGCGGTTGACGAAATTGCCCAGCACGTCTGCAAGATCCTTGTTCACGGTGTCGGCGAAGTGCTGCCACGTGAAGGATGTGTCCGCGCTTTCGGGTGCGTTGGCCGTGAGGTACCAGCGCCAGTAATCGGCCGGCAGCAACTCCAGCGCCTTGTCCATGAATATGCCGCGCCTCTGGCTCGTCGAGAATTTCCCGCTGTAGTAGTTGAGCCAGTTGAAACCCTTGATCTGGTCCACGAGCTTCCAGGGCTCGCCGGAGCCCAGGATCGTCACCGGGAAGCCCACGGTGTGGAACGGCACGTTGTCCTTGCCCATGAACTGGACGTAGCGAACGTCGTTCTGGGCCTCGGCACCGAACCACCAGGACTTCCAGTCGCGGGCATTCGTACCGGGTGCTGCATCCGCCCATTCGCGCGTCGCACCAATGTATTCGATGGGTGCGTCGAACCAGACGTAGAAGACCTTGCCCTTGAGGCCTTCGACGTCCGGCTTCCTGCCGTCCGGGTTCGGGCCCCAATCCTGCGCATTCACCGGCACGCCCCATGACAGGTCGCGCGTGATGCCGCGGTCCTGCAGTCCTTCGTCGAGCCACTTGCAGGCAATCGAGGATACGAGCTGCGGCCATTCGGTGCGCGAGGTGATCCACGTGCGCAGTTCGTCAGAGAAGCCCGACTGCTTGAGGAACAGGTGCTTGGAGCCGCGGAACTCGATGTCGGTCGAGCCAGAAAGCGCCGAGCGCGGGGACTTCAGGTCGGCGGGGTCAAGGACACGGGTGCAGCTCTCGCACTGGTCGCCCGTCGCCCGCTCGTAGCCGCAATGCGGGCAGGTGCCGACCACATAGCGGTCGGGCAGGAAACGGCCATCGGCCTTGGAATAGACCTGCGTCGTGGTGCGCTCCTCGATGAAGCCACGTTCCCAGAGGGTCCTTGCGAAATGCTGTGTCAGGGCCCTGTTCTGGGCCGAGGACGAGCGCCCGAAATGGTCGAATGACAGCCCAAAGCCGTCGGAGAGCTGCTTCTGCACCGCCCACCATTTCTCGCAATAGCGGTCGACCGGCAGCCCCTCGGCTAGCGCCGCGAGCTCGGCTGGGGTGCCATGCTCGTCGGTCGCGCAGATGTAGAGTACCTCGCGGCCGCGGATACGCTGGAACCGGGCATAAACGTCGGCGGGCAGCATCGAGCCGGCCAGGTTTCCCAAGTGCTTGATGCCGTTGATGTAGGGAAGCGCACTGGTAATGAGGATCCGGTTAGGGCCCATCGTTTTTCTCCTTGCGGCTGCGGATAGATGAATCCGGCGCTTTTGGGGGTCGGACCATATAGGAGCGGCTTTCTGTGATCAAAGCGGCGGCATGGCTTGGCGCACCGGAGGCGTTCTGCAATAAACCGCTGAAAATCGGGTGGATCATCCATGAGTTCCCAGAAAAACGGACTGACCTATGCGCAGGCTGGCGTCGACATTGACGCAGGTGACGCGCTCGTCGAGGCGATCAAGCCGCTGGCGCGGGCGACGGCGCGCCCGGGTGCGGACGCATCGCTCGGCGGGTTTGGCGGCCTGTTCGACCTGAAGGCTGCGGGGTTCAAGGATCCCTTGCTGGTGGCGGGCACAGATGGCGTCGGGACCAAGCTCAAGGTCGCAATCGAATCGGGTATCCATGACACCGTGGGGATCGATCTCGTGGCGATGTCGGTCAACGACATCGTGGTGCAGGGTGCAGAGCCCCTGCTCTTCCTCGACTATTTCGCGACCGGCAAGCTGGACGTTACCGTCGGCACAGCCGTGGTGAAGGGCGTGGCCGAGGGCTGCCTGCAGGCGGGCTGTGCGCTGGTCGGCGGCGAGACGGCGGAGATGCCGGGCATGTATGCGCGCGGCGACTATGATCTTGCAGGCTTTGCCATCGGTGCAGTGGAGCGTGACCAGGTGCTGCCGCGGCGTGACATGGCGGCGGGTGATGTCATCCTGGCGTTGGCCTCATCCGGCATCCATTCAAATGGCTACTCGCTCGTTCGGCGGATCGTGTCGGACCAGGGCCTTGGCTATGACACCGATGCGCCGTTCGCGACCGGCACCACACTTGGGCGCGCCCTGCTGCAGCCCACGCGCATCTACGTCAAATCGGCGCTTGCGCTGATCCGTTCGGGTGAGGTGAAGGGCTTTGCCCACATCACAGGCGGCGGTCTGACCGAGAATGCGCCCCGCGTGGTCCCGGACGACATCGACCTCGAGATCGATCTGGGCGCGTGGCGGCTGCCGCCCGTGTTCCAGTGGCTTGCGCGCAGTGGCGGTGTCGAGGAGCGGGAAATGCTGCGGACCTTCAATTGCGGCATCGGCATGATTGTGATCGTGCCTGCCGGCACGGCGGCCGCGGCCCAGCGCATCCTCGCCGAGGCTGGCGAGCAGGTCTTCACGTTGGGCCGCCTTGTGCCCGGCAAGGGCGAACCCCGCGTGCACTACACGGGGCGCATGGCGCTTTGAGGTCGTCCCATGGCTCGCACGCGCGTCGGTATCCTCATCTCGGGCCGCGGAAGCAACATGCAGGCCCTGATCGAGGCTTCGCGTGCCGCCGACTTTCCCGGTGAGATCGCCCTTGTCGTGGCCAGCCGACCGGACGCCGGGGGCCTTGCGACTGCGCAAGCCTCAGGCGTAGCGACCGCCGTGGTGGACCAGTCGCGCTTCGGCCGTGACCGGACAGCGTTCGACGCCGAGATCGACCGCACGCTGACGGAAGCCCGGATCGAGTTCGTCTGCCTTGCGGGTTTCATGCGGATCCTTACAGAGGGGTTCGTGCGGCGCTGGGAAGGTCGGCTGGTCAATATCCATCCTTCCCTGCTGCCGGCATTCAAGGGCTTGCGGCCGCAAGCGCAGGCCCTCGCGGCCGGCGTAAGCGTGTCGGGATGCACCGTGCATCACGTCGTTCCCGACCTGGACGCGGGTCCCGCGATTGCGCGGGCGGAAGTTCCCGTGTTTCCAGGAGACACGGAAGCAACGCTGAGCGCGCGCATCCTCGAGGCCGAGCACAGACTTTACCCCGAAGCCCTCAAGGCGGTTCTGGCCCAGGGCTTGCCTGCGCTGAAGCCATGAAACGGCTGGCGCGCACTTATCGCTTCAGGATCGCGCGGGCTGCGTTGCGACCGCTCGCCCCGCTGATCCCGCCTCCGCCATGCACACCATTGCCGCACAAATAGAGCCCTTCGACCGGCGTGCTGTGGTTCGACCAGCCCGGGAGCGGCCGCATGAAGAACATCTGGTCCAGGATAAGCTGGCCGTGGTTCAGATCGCCCTCGGTGAGACCGTAGGTTCTCTCGAGGTCAAGCGGTGTGAGCGAGGTGATCTCGCGAATGGACGACTTGAGCGCGGGCGCGACGCTTGCGGCTGTGTTGACAGCGCAGCGCTCGAGGACGGCGCGCTCCTGCCCCCAGTCCTGGTCCCGCAGCGCGTAGGGTGCATATTGATAATGCAGCGATACAACAGGTCCGGATGTCGTGATCTCGAGATAGGGGTCCTGGGACATCTGCCCGTACTTCGCGGCGTCGTAGGCGCGCTCGATATGCCGGACGGATGGCGCGATGACGAGGGTCCCGGACGGCAGGCCGTGATTGCCGTCGGTAAGCAGATGGACCTTGGCAACCGATCCCCGCATCTTGATGGACTGGGCTTCCCAGACGAAATGCGGCGGCAATTCCGGCGCACCGATGAGGTCGAGCAGCGTATGGCGTGGGTCGGCGGCTGAAACGATCGTGGATGCGGGGATCACCTCGCCGCTGGCGAGCCTTGCGCCGCGCACCGCCATGTCATCGACAACGATGCCCTTCACATCGGCCGACAGGCGGACTTCGCCACCGCGCGCCTTCAGGGCGGAGACCAGCGCCTCGGCAATGCGACCAATGCCACCCTCGACGCGCTGGTGTCCGGGTCCACCGCGGTTCAACCAGTTGTGCATCAGCGTGTAGCCGCTGCCGGCCGACATGGGACCCAAGGTGGCGCCATGAACGGCCACTGCCGACACGGCGGCCCGGACGACATCGGACTCGAACCACTCTTCGGTCAGTTCCAGCGCCGACATCGGCAGCGCGCGGATCACGCGGAACATGTCACGCGGCCCGAGGCGACGCAGGTTCAGGGCCAGCTTTGCCAGCGGCAGTCCTTCGGCAAGCGACACATGCGGCAGGCGGGGCATCGGCGTCCGATAGGCCGTATCAAGGAAACCTGCTGCGTCCTGCATGAATTGAACGAAGGCAGGCCAGCGTTCGGCATCCTTCCCGGACAGGCGGGCGATGGATTCGATCGTGCGCGCGTCAGCGTCGGCTGTCAGCCTCAGCTGCTGCCCATCCGGGAGGAGCGACAGCAGCGGATCGCTCGATGTCGGCGGCATGGCAAGGCCCAGGTCCTTGACGATGTCGGGTCGCAACTGTCCGCCTGCATGGAGCGCATCAACGCCAAAGCCGCTTCCCAGCGGCTCGGTGACGGCCTGCCCGCCTGCCATGGCGCGCCGCTCGAGAACCAGTACGCGCTTGCCGGCCTTGGCCAGGTAATTCGCCGCGACGAGGCCGTTGAGGCCTGCGCCGATGACCATGATGTCGTGAGCCATCAGCGCCAATCCCTCAGAACCTCGTGGGCCGCAAGCTTTCCGGCGGCGCCCATGACGCCGCCTCCCGGATGCGCGCCCGAGGCGCCGAAATAATAGCCCGGAAGCGGCGTTCGGAAGTCAGCCCACTGGGGCGCCGGTCGCAGGAAGAACAGCTGGTGCAGCAGCAATTCGCCATGGAAGATATTGCCGCCCGTGATGCCGGCGATGCGCTCGATATCCTTGGGCGTGATCACCTGTTTGCCGACGATGAGCCGGCGAATGTTCGGCGCATAGCGCTCGATGGTCCGGATGACCGTCTCGCCGAATGCGTCGCGCTTCTGGTCGTCCCAACCACCCTCGATGTCATAGGGCGCGTACTGGACAAAGCAGGACATCACGTGGTGTCCCGGGGGGGCCATGTCGCGGTCGATCATCGAAGGAATGATCATGTCGATGTAAGGGTTCTTCGAGAACTGGCCATACTTCGCTTCGTCATAGGCCCGCTCGATATAGTCGATCGACGGGCTGATCGAGATCGCGCCCCGGTGAAGTGGCGTTTCGCCCGGCAAGCAGGTGAAGTCCGGCAATCCGCTCAGCGCGATGTTGACCTTGCCGGATGATCCGCGGACGCGGAAATTCTTTATCTGGGTAACGAATTCGTCCGGGAAGTGCTTGCTTTCGACAAAGTTGAGAAAGGTCCGCTTCGGATCTGCGGCCGACAACACGACGCTGGCGCGCAGTTCGTCGCCGTTTTCCAGTGCCACGCCTGCGGCCCTTCCGCCCTTGACGATGACTTGTTTCACGGCCGCATTGGTCCGGATTTCGGCGCCGAGCGCCCGCGCCGAGGCTGCAATTGCTGCCGTGACACCGCCCGTTCCGTTCTTGGCAAATCCCCACGCGCGGAACGCGCCGTCGATCTCGCCCATGTAATGGTGGAGCAACACATAGGCTGTGCCCGGGGAATGTGGACCGAGGAACGTTCCGATGATGCCGCTCGCCGACTTGGTCCCCTTCAGTGGATCGAATTCGAACCATTCGTCGAGCAGGTCGGCGGATGACTGCGTGACGAGTTTTGCGATGCGGTAGAGTTCCTTCTCGCTGAGGCTTTTCGCATATCTGCCCAGCTTCAGGAGACCGAGCATGTCGCGGATGGACATTGATGAGGGATCAGGCGGCACAAGCGAGAGCACGGGCTTGATGGCCTTCGCCGCCCGCGCCATGACGCGGCTATACTCGTCGAATGCCTCGGCATCGCGTGGGGAATGGCGGCAGATCTCGCGTCGGGTGGGTTCGTGATCGGCCCACGCGGCGAGATAGTCACCGTTGTCCATCGGCGTGACCGTGCTCGGCAACGGCAGGATCTTGAGGCCGTGGCGCGGCAACTCGAGGTCGCGGATGATTTCGGGGCGCAGCAGGCTGACCACGTAGGAGAACTCGCTGAACCGGTAACCCGGGAAGATCTCCTCGGTGACAGCCGCGCCACCGACGATTTCCCGGCGCTCGAGGATCACGACTTTCTTCCCTGCGCGCGCCAGATAGGCGCCTGCAATCAGTCCGTTGTGGCCAGCCCCAATGATGATCGCGTCGTATGTGTTGACTGACATTGGCTATTTCTTCTTCCAGACCGGTTCATAGAACGGAAGCTTCACGACCCTCGCGGGCGCCTGCTTTCGATGATGCTCGACCGTGATTTCCATGGTGAGGGGCGTGCCCACTTCATAATAGGGGCGCTGCAGGTGGGCGAGCGCGATGTATTTCTTCAGCACTGGCGACCACGTGCTGGTGGAGACGTACCCAACCTGCTTGCCGTCTGACATGATCGGCCGGCTCTCGCGTACGGCAATGGCAGGTATCTGTGGCGGCAGGCCGACCTCGGCGAAGAGCTGCTCGATCCCGTCCCAGCCCACCTCGATGCCAACCATGCGCCAGGCGGATGCCTCGCGCTTCTCGCGCTCGAGGGCGCGACGGCCCACGAAATATCCCTTCTTTTCGACGCTGACGGCCCAATCAAGGCCCATCTCCAGCGGCGAAGACTTCTGGCCTTCGATCCAGGCGTGTGTCGCGGCCGTGTAATCCACGTCGAGCATGAAGAGGCCGGCCTCTACCCGGGCCATGTCCATTGCGAGGATGCCACAAGGCGCGATGCCGAAGTCATCGCCCGCCTTCATCAACGCGTCCCAGACCGGCAACGCGTCCGCCGCGCCCATCCAGATTTCGTAACCAAGATCCCCGGTATAACCGGTTCGGGATATGCCGACAGGCACGTTTCCGACGTAGGTCTGCATGCACCGGAAGTATTTCAGACCGTCGAGGGTGTCCCTGCATACGCGGTTCAGGATGGCGCGCGACTTGGGTCCCTGCAGGCTCAACGTCCCGATCTGGTCGGTGACTTCGCTCACCCGGACATCGAGGCCCACGGCATTCATTGCGAGCCAGCGCAGCGAGGGCTCAGCCGATGTCATCCGGAATTGTGCAGGGCCCAGTCGCGAGATCGTTCCATCGTCGATCAGCTTGCCGTCCTCGTCGCACCAGCCCGTATAGAAAACCTGCCCCACGGCCAGCCTGTCGATGTCGCGTGGTGTCACCTTGTTGAGCAGGCGCGCCGCATCTGGACCCTCGATCACGTATTTCATCAGCGGCGAGACATCGATCAGGGCCGCGCGGTCACGAATGGCCCAATATTCATGCTCGAGCGAAAGCTCGTAGGAGCCCACAACGCGATACCCCGCCCATCGGCGCCAGTTCTGGGCCAGGCTCAGGCGGGACGTGCGCGCGTGGAATGGCGTCTGTTTAAGCTGAAGGGTCTCAAGCATGGGCTGGGATCAGTTCAACACTCTTGCCGGCGACGAGGCTGCGCGCCGATTGCGTGGACGTGCCGGAAACGGTCCGGTAGCCGCACTCTAACCCTTGGGATCCAAAAGGCAAAGCTGTGCCCGACACGATGTGCTGGCGGATGCGTCATCGCCACAGCCTGCATACCACGCTGTTTGGCCGGTTTGTCCGGTTCGAGTCGTTTCGCAATGGCGGATGGGGCATCCCCTGCCTTCGCTGGACATGCACTGCCATGACCCATGTGTTTGCGTTTTGAAGGGGAGTCACGTATCGCGGACGCCTGCCTATGCAACACCTGAAAGGGGAATAACCATGAGCGAGCTTGTTCTGGTCACGGGTGGATCCGGGTTCATCGGGTCTCATACCATCGTGCGATTGATCAAGTCGGGCGCGCGTGTCCGCGCGACACTTCGCACCCCATCGCGGGAGGGCGAGGTAAGGGACATGATCGCCAAGGGTGGCGTGGAGGCTGGCGACCGCTTGAGTTTTGCCAAGGCCGATCTCATGTCGGACGAGGGCTGGACTGACGCGGCAAAGGGCTGTGATTACGTGCTGCACGTGGCCTCCCCCTTTCCCACGGGCTTGCCGAAGCATGAAGATGACCTGATCATTCCGGCACGCGAAGGCACGCTGCGCGCGCTCAAAGCCGCGAAGTCTGCCGGGGTGAAACGGGCTGTCGTCACCTCCTCGCTCGCGGCGATCGCCTATGGAACGCGCGCGAACCCGGATCAGCCTTTCTCAGAGACCGATTGGACGGACCTGCAGGGTCCGCGCGCGAGTGCTTACGTCAAGTCAAAGACCATCGCCGAAGAAGCCGCATGGGACTTCGCCCGGCGCGAGGGTCTCGAGCTTTCCGTCGTCAATCCGGTCGCGGTTCTTGGCCCCCTGCTCGGCAAGGATTTCTCGACGTCGATCGAACTGGTGAAGATACTCCTCGAAGGCAAGATGCCGGGCTGCCCAAGGATCGGCTTTCCGCTTGTGGACGTTCGAGACGTCGCCAGCCTGCACCTGCTTGCCATGCGCCATCCGGCAGCGGCCGGACAACGCTTCATCGCAACCAATGAAGGCTTTACCTGGCTGATCGAGATTGCCCGGGTGCTCAAGGCAGGCATGGACGCGGAGGCGCGCAGGGTGCCGACGCGAGAACTGCCGAACTGGCTTGTGCGGCTGTTCAGCAATTTCGACCCGCGGCTTGCCCAGATCGTTCCCGAACTTGGCCGCACCAGGCCTGCGACAAGCGCCAAAGCGGTGGGCATGCTTGGCTGGACGCGGATCAGCAACCCTGACGCCATCATGGCCACAGCACGAAGCCTGATTGATCTCGGGATTGTCGAAACCTGACATTTCTTGATGGAAAGGCAGCAACAGGTATCCCATCAGGTACAAATCCGGTGCCCAGCACAGCGCAATCACTCTCGGCCTTGATCCTTGGGGTTCCCAACCCGGTCAGCATGGGCATTGCCCGCGGTTTCATGATGGCGGGCCACAGGCTTTCTGCGATCTGGTATCCTGAGCGCTTGCGCGGCTCTGCGGACTTCATGCAAGACCGCGAACTGTCAAGGCGCGCGCCGGGACTGTCGCTGCACGGCCTGGAGGAGAGGGCCCGCGTACCGGTTCGCGCCGTCAAGCGCCTTCGGGATTGGCCTGATGCCACCGAGGCCGCGAAACGGCTCAAGGCCGACGTGGTGATCAGCCTGCTCTATCCGGACCTTATTACAGCTCCCCTGCTGGAGGCGTTTGCTGATCGCATTGTGAACGTTCATCCGTCGCTTCTCCCCGCGTATCGAGGCCCCAATCCGATTTTCAACATGCTTTGGGATGCAACGATCGAGGCGCATGGGGGGCTGACCCTGCATCTGGTGTCGCCCGCGTTCGACCGCGGAAACGTTCTTGCGCGGCAGGCGGTCGCCTTCCCGCAGGCGAGAAACCTGAGCCTCTACTACATGGAACTTGTGAAGGCGGGGTCGACGCTGCTGTCGGTGCATCTTCCTCGGCTTGTCGCCAATGGATGGCGCGGTGAACCGCAACCGGACGACACGCCGGCACCCCAGGGCAACCGCCGACCACAAGATGCCGTGCTGTCGGGTGGATTGACGCGCGCGCATGTTGAGTGGCTGTGTGCCACCATTCCGCAAATGACTCCGCTCAGGATCGAGGGGCTGGCGCGCACGATCATCGTACGCGACTTCGTTTCATCGGCGCCCCACCGAAAGGAAAGGCCGCCGGTCATTGCCGACGGCCTTGTGTCCTTTGACGTCATTGACGGCCATGTCACGGTCAGGGTGACCGAGGCGGGGCCGCTTCAGAAGCGGTAGCTGATGCCAGCCTGCAGAACGTGGGCACGGGCATCAAAGTCACGGCTCGACAAGCCGATCCCGTTGAAATCGTCGCTGTCCATGACTGCTGACTTGTACCGGTAGCCGATGTCGATGGTCGTGCGGGGACCAAGGTCTGCGCGCACGCCTGTACCCAGCTGCCACGTGAAGCCCGTGCCCGTGTCGGAGCGTCCGTTTCCGGACAGCTCAACCCAGCTCACACCGAGACCTGCACCGACATAGGGGGTCAGCGTCGACTGGACCGGAATATCGACCCATGCGTTGCCGAGGACAGACAGCGCATCCATGTCGAGGGTCTGGATCCCGCACTTGCCGACCGTGCAGTCACCGTCGGCGTTCCAGTTCGACACCTCGAGTTCGACCCGGACGTTATCCTGAACCTGCGTGCCGAGGACGCCACCAAAGGCAAAACCCGTATCCATTTCGATACGGTCTACCTCGTTGAGATCCCAGTCCTCGGGCCAGGCCACGCCGGCAAAAAGGCCTGCATACCAGCCACTGCCGGACGATGCTCCACCCTGGGCCATGCCGTCAGCAAAGGCGGGTGCAGCGACGAGGGCCAGCGCAAGCGTGCTGCCAGCGAGCAGGGATTCCAGTTTTCTTGCCATGGGGTGGCTCCATTGATTTGGGCCTGCAGGATAAGCCTTGGCGCGCGGAACTCAATGTCCAACCGTCACACCTGATTCAAATCGGGGGCGCGGTCGTATGCGGACCGCGCCCCCGTTGTGGCGACTGATGGAGATTTCGGGTTGTAGCAACTCAGTCCATCAGCTTGCGCGAGAGGTATGTGAACTCGAGGGAAATGCGCTTGGCGCGCTCGCGCTGGTTTGATGCCGCAGCATGACCCCCATCAACGTTTTCGTAATAGAGGAATGGCAGCCCCATCTGCTCCATGCGTGCCGCCATCTTGCGCGCATGTCCCGGATGGACCCGGTCGTCCTTCGATGACGTCACGAAGAAGGGCTCGGGATAGGCCGTTCCGGCCTTGAGGTTGTGATACGGCGAAATCCTGCGCAGGAACGCGCCTTCGACCGGATCATCCGGGTCGCCGTATTCGCCGACCCACGAGGCGCCTGCCAGCAGCTTGTGGTAGCGCAGCATGTCGAGAAGCGGGACCTGGATCACGACGGCATTCCAGAGGTCGGGACGCTGGGTCAACTGGACACCCATCAGCAAGCCGCCATTGGATCCACCCATGATGCCAAGACGCCGCGATGTCGTGATCTTCCGGCTGATCAGGTCGTTGGCAACGGCAACGAAGTCGTCATAGATCACCTGCCTGTTGGTCTTCAGGCCAGCCTGGTGCCAGGCGGGGCCAAATTCACCACCGCCCCGGATGTTTGCGAGGACATAGACCCCTCCGCGCTCGAGCCAGAGCTTGCCCATCGTGCCCGAATAGCTTGGGTTCATCGAAACCTGGAAGCCGCCATAGGCATAGAGCAGCGTCGGGTTCGAACCGTCCAGCTTCAGGCCCTTCCTGTGCACCAGGAAGTAGGGAACCTTCGTGCCATCGGGTGAGGTCGCCTCGTGCTGCACCACGGTGATGTTGGAGCCGTCGAAACGCGGCGGCAGGGACTTCACGCGGATGAAATCGTTCTTCAGCACGTCGCCGTAGTAGAGCGCGTCGGGGTCGACGAACCCTGCGACCGTGACAAAGACCTTGTCGTCCTCGTCGCGGGTGCTGACCACGCCGATGGAGGCGTTGTTGGGAAGCTTCAGCTTCTGCCGGGTCCATGACTTGCCATTGAAGTCGAAGGCGTAGAGGCCACCCTTCACGTTCTCGTAGACAGCGACCAGAAGACGGTTGCGGGTGCTGGACACCTGCTCGATCGACTCGCGCGGACCCGGCGCATATACGAGCGTGGCCTGCGCATTGGCCGGATCGGTCTTCAGCGCTTCGAGGTTGAACGACAGGAGGGCGCCTTTGGCGTAAGTCTTTCCCTGCCAGGCCCAATCATCTTCCACGGTGATGATGACCTGCTTCTTCACGAGCCCCTGAAGGCTCGACTTGAGCGGGAACGGCAGGCGCTTCGGGCCACCTTGCGCCTCGATGTAGTACTCGGCCTCGAAGAAGGATGGCGAACGCGTGAAGAGCACCGCTTGCACCTTCCCGTCTTCATCACGCAGCATGCCCGCGCTGGCGGCCACATCCGTTGCGGTTCCACGATAGACCTCGACCGCCTGCTCGACGGGTGCCCCGCGCTTCCACTTCTTCACGACGAAGGGATAGCCGGACTCGGTCAGCGTGCCCGGGCCCCAGTCACGGGCCACATAAAGCGTGTCGGCATCGAGCCAGTCAGCGCTCTGCTTGCCGTCGGAGAGGCGGAACCCGTCCTGGACGAAGCTCTTCGACCGGGCGTCGAATTCGCGGATCTCGACAGCGTCCTTGCCGCCATTCGACAGGCTGACGAGACAGAGGGTCTCGGCAGGCGGCAGGCAGCTTGATCCCTTGAAAACCCAGTTGGCGTTCTCGGCCTTGGTCAGGGCGTCGATGTCGAGGACCGTTTCCCACTGCGGGTTTTCCGTCAGGTAGGATTCGACGCTTGTACGACGCACGAGACCGCGCACGTTCTGCTGGTCCTGCCAGAAGTTCGAGATCTGGCCGGAGCGGAATGATGGCGACGCGATGCGGTCCCTGGCCTCGAGGATGGCCAGCGCCTTTGCCTCGAGATCGGCGTAGCGCGGATCGGCCTGCAGGAGCCTCAGGGAACGCTCGTTCTGGGACTTGACCCATCCCAGAGCCTTCTCGCTTTCCACTTCTTCAAGCCACAGGAAAGGATCATCGGCATTGGCCATTGCTGCTCCTGTCACGACAAAGGCGGCTGCCATCGCAGCGGCCAGCAACATGTTCTTCATGATCATCTATCTCCGGATGCTAGAGGGCGTAGGCAAGGCCCGTGGCGGACAGGACCTTGCGCTCCTGTGCGATCGAGGCGGCAAAGCCCGGGCGTGCGAGGGTCTCCTTCAGGAAACGCAGCAGGTTGGGGTACTTCCCCGCGTCGGGGGCGAACCCGGCATGCGCCACGTTCACGAAGGGTGCTGCCACAGCTATGTCCGCGATCGTCAGCCTGTCGCCTACAAAGTAGCGTCGGCCAGCCAGATGGCTTTCGTAATAGTCGAGGAAGCGCGGCACCTTTGTTTCCCACACGTCCCGCGCCGTGGCGAGATCGGGCGCCTTGCCGGTCAGGGCGTTCAGCACCACAGGCCTGAACATCCCGAGACCGGTTGTGGCGACGAATTCGCTGTCAGCGTATTCCTCGAACCAGAGGGCCTGGCCATAGGCAAAGGGCTCGGATGGATAGAGCGCAGGCTCCGGGTACTTCTTCTCCAGATAGGCGCAGATCGCTGATGAGTCTGCGATTGTGGCATCGGGTCCCACGCTGTCGTCACGCAGCACCGGGATGCGCTTGAGGGGCGAGATTTTCTCGAACCCGGGCGGTGGCGCGAATGGCGAGACAGGATCAAGCTTGTAGTCGAGGTTCTTCTCGGCGAGGACGACCCGCACCTTGCGCACGAACGGCGACAGTGGCGCGCCGATGACCGTCAGTGTCATGCAATTCTCCCATGGATGGACCTGATCCGGCCGCTATTTCGTCCATGGTGCCCCCCGATTGCAATGGGGTAGATGCCCCCGCGATTCCCTCGGGTTCGGGGCGCAGCAGGGCCTCAAGTGCATCGTCTGCCCGATGCATGTCGAAGCGGAATCCGAGTTCCTGTGCCCGTTTCGGCAGCACACGCTGGGAGGCGAGGAAGATCGACGCCATCTCGCCAAGACCCAGCCTGAGCGCCCAGGACGGCACGCGCAGGAACAGGGGGCGGCGCAGGATCCGGGCCATGGCGCGCTGGAACCCTTCATGGGGCAGTGGTTCGGGCGCGACCGCGTTGACGGCGCCACGCCACGCCTCGTTGTCGATGGCTGTGATGATCATGCGCACGAGATCGCTGCGCGTGATCCATGCCATCCACTGACGGCCAGAGCCCAGAATGGCCCCGAGGCCAAAGCGTGCCGGCAGGGACATCAATGGCAAGGCGCCTCCAGAGCGGTCGAGGACCAGGCCGATCCTGAGGCACACAACACGGACACCCAATGCAGCGGCTTTCATCGCCTCGGCTTCCCAGTCGCGACAGAGAATGGCGCCGAAGTCGCCGCCGGGCGTGGACTGCTCGTCGAGGGGCCCATCGCCCGCATCCCCGTAGTAGCCGATGGCCGATGCGCTCACGAGGACGGCAGGCCTGCTCTCGAGGGTGGCGAGGCGATCAACAAGTCGTGACGTCAGTGCGATGCGGGAGTTACGGATCGCGCGCCGGCGGGTGCGCGTCCATGGCAGGCCGATGATCGGCGCGCCTGCGAGGTTCACGACAGCGTGGATGCGCGTCTCGGCGGGTAGTTCACGCAGGTCGGGCACATGCTGCAGATCATCGCCCAGCAACACGCGCGCCTGGCGCGGATCGCGCGAGAGCACGATGACGCGGTCACCCCGCGCGCGCAGGCGTTCGACCAGCAGGCGTCCGACAAAACCGGTGCCGCCGCTCACAAGGACCGAGCGTCCGCTCGGCGCTGCAGCCGTGGCTTGCGGCTTCATGCGCCCGAGCGCACGCACTGCCAGTGCATTGCGGATGGCAAAGCCAGAAACGCCCACGCTGGCGACCGTCAGAAACCATGAGAACAGGCCATGGTCCACCCAGGCAAGGCCCGTGGGCGCCGCGGCCTGGCCAACCAGCCATGGCACCGCCAGCAACAGGAAGGCACCGTAGGAAATGGCCAGCACCGTATGAAGAATGCGCTCGAAGGGTGGGAGCATCCGGGTACGATCCTCCTCGAGGAAGTCAGCCAGCGTGATCACCACCTCCAGCGCAAGCAGCCCCAGGACCACCGCCGCCACGGTTCCGGCGGGCTCGATCCACGCGAAGACCAGGAAGAGGATGCCATAGATCGCCTCTCGCCCGCTGTGCAGCGCTAGCTCGCGTCGGGCGGAGGGCCTTGCAGGCAGGCGCTCGGTTATCTCATGATGCAGCACGTTATCGAGCGCGCCGAAAAGGATCTGGAATGTCAGCAGCGAGATCATGGCGAATGTCATCGGTTATTCTCCTGCGGATCGTGAAAGACCCCATCCTGCCAGACGGTCTGGCCGAACCAGGGGTGGTCGAACGACAGCGTGAAGCGGAAGGTGCCGGCGCCCAGTTCGGTATGGCGCACCTCGGCGACGCCCGGGGTCATCCACACGGGTAGCGGGATGCTGATGCCCCCCTGGCGCCAGAAGAACCTGCGCGCGCGGAAAACAAGGCTGCCCTGGTCGGCGAAGACATCCAGCAGCATGGTCCATCCGCCCGCGCAGCACTCGAAGAGGCGTCCGTCTTCGGACAGGCGCTTGATCGAGCGGACATGGAAGGAAAAACCGGCGGGTCCGCGATAGGTGCGGGCCCATGACATGCCGCCGTCCTTCATTCCCACGTGGACAATCGTCTTGCGGCGTCCCGCCAGGACCGGCATCGGGGCGCCGAAGGGCAACAAGGCCCAGGCAAACATCCGGCCCACGATGCTCAGCCGGGTTTCGGCCTCGCCTTCGTATGTTGCGGGGCTCACACGCTCGAAGCGGGTGCGCACGGGTTCGGGCAGCGACAGCCATGCGCGGGCCCCGATGATGCGCAGGATCGTGTCGTTGCGGCCATGGTCGAAGCTCTCGGCGATGGCCCGTGGACCGCTCCAGTACCAGCGCGTGACGGCCTGTGCCATGGCTAGCTCGCTTTCTTGCTGACAAACCTCACGACCCCGGCACCGAGCCGGATCAGCCTCTGGAGTGTGGGGCGCGGCACCCTTCGCATCTGCTCGTACCAGCCGGTCATGCGTTCGATGAAGCCCAGGATCTCTTCCAGACGCGCACGAACATCTGCCGGGGTTGCGGCGTCGCTGTCTGCCATGGCCTTTGCGTCCCTCAGCACGGAGAGGGTCGGATCGATCTCGCGCTTCTTGCGCTCGTCGACGATGGCCTGGACCACATCCCAGGTGTCGCCCTTCACCTCATAGTAGTTGCGGCGGTCCCCAATGACATGGGTGAGCGAGACGAGACGGTAGGACTGCAATTCATCGAGCGAGGTCGAGGCGTTCGAGCGGGCAATGCCCAGGGTCTCGGATATCTCCTCGGCCGTCATCGCCCGACCTGTCAGCCAGAGCAAGGCATGGATCTGCGCGACGGAGCGGTTGACGCCCCAGCGGGCGCCCATCTCGCCCCAATGCAGGACGACTTTTTCGAGGACCGGCGGCATGGGCATCGCATCACCTGACAGTTATTTCTGTCATGACAGAAATTATAGACTACACGCCGGCCTTTCAACCCCGGTCAGCGCGACCTGCGGACGCAGGACACGAAAAAGGCGCCAGCCCCTTGCGGGACTGGCGCCTGGTTGCGGCGCGTATGCTCGCCTTGCCTCAGCCGACGACCTCGGTGTCGGCGAAGAAGAAGCGGATCTCGTTGGCGGCGTTCTCGGCGCTGTCGGAACCGTGGACCGAGTTCGCCTCGATGGATTCGGCAAAGTCCTTGCGGATCGTTCCCGCGGCAGCCTTGGAGGGATCTGTCGCCCCCATGACTTCCCGGTTCTTTGCGACGGCATTCTCGCCCTCGAGGACTTGCACCACGACCGGGCCGGAGATCATGAACTTGACCAGGTCATTGTAGAAAGGACGCGCCTTGTGGACCGCGTAGAATGCCTCGGCCTGCTTCTGGGACAGCCAGAGGCGCTTCTGGGCCACGACCCGCAGGCCCGCTGTTTCGAAACGGTCGACGATCTTGCCGGTCAGGTTGCGGCGGGTTGCGTCGGGTTTGATGATCGAGAGGGTGCGTTCAGTCGCCATGAGAGGGTAAATCCTTGCTTGTCCGGTTGGCTTGCGTTGGCGCCCGTATACCGATGCCCCCCTCTGGCCGCAAGCGGCCTGCCCTCCCCTTTTTGCCGCGGATGCCCCGTTCACCCTTCCCCTTGGCCCCTGAAGCGTTCTAGAGAGCGCGCCTGATGATACGCATCAACGAACTGACCTACAGGATCGAGGGCCGCCCCCTGTTTGAGCAGGCGAGCGCCAATATTCCTGCCGGGCACAAGGTTGGCCTTGTCGGACGAAACGGGACCGGCAAGACAACCCTGTTCCGTCTCATCCGGGGGGAAATCGAAAGCGACGGTGGCGATATCGTGGTTCCGCGGGACTGGCGGATCGGCGGTGTCGCGCAGGAGGTCCCCGAAGGGCCGACCTCGCTCCTCGACACCGTGCTCGAAGCCGACACGGAGCGGACGGCGCTGCTTCGCGAGGCCGGCACTGCCACCGATCCAATGCGGATCGCCGAGATTGAAACACGCCTGACCGACATCGGGGCACACAGGGCCCCCGCCCGGGCGGCCGAGATCCTGGCGGGGCTGGGCTTTGACGCGGAGGCGCAACTGCGCCCCTGTTCGGACTTTTCCGGCGGCTGGCGCATGCGGGTGGCGCTGGCGGCCGTCCTGTTTGCGAACCCCGAGCTGCTGCTCCTCGACGAACCAACGAACTATCTCGATCTCGAGGGCTCTGTCTGGCTTGAACAATATCTTCGGCGCTATCAGGGCACACTGCTGCTGATCAGCCATGATCGCGGCCTGCTCAACACCGCCGTCGACTCGATCCTGCACCTTGAGGAGCGCAAGCTTACGTTCTACACGGGTACCTATGACATCTTCGAGCGGACGCGGGCCGAGCGCCTCGCCGTGGCGGAAGCACAGCGCACCAAGCAGGACGCGCAGCGCAAGCACATGCAGGCCTTTGTCGACCGCTTCCGTTACAAGGCATCGAAGGCGCGGCAAGCGCAAAGCCGGCTCAAGGCCATCGCGAAGCTGCAGCCGATTGCCGGTATCACGAACGAGCGCGTCGCACCGTTCAGGCTCGGGGAGCCCGAGGAACTGTCGCCACCGCTGCTCGCGCTCGACCGGGTCGTGGCTGGTTATGGTGAGCGTATCGTGCTGTCGTCGATGGACCTGCGGATTGATCCGGACGACCGCATCGCGCTGCTTGGCGCCAACGGCAACGGCAAGTCGACCTTTGCCAAACTGATCTCGAGCCGACTTAAGCCGATGGATGGCTCCATCACCAAGGCGCGCCGCCTGCGGATCGGTTACTTTGCCCAACACCAGCTCGACGAGATGCCGGCGAACCTGACGCCGGTCCAGCAGTTGATGCGGCTGATCGCGAACCTGCGCGAGCAGGAAGCGCGCACCCGGCTGGGGGCCGCAGGGTTCCCCGAGTCAAAGGCGGATACGGCGATCGGCAACCTCTCGGGCGGCGAGCGCGCGCGCCTTCTCATCATGATCGCTGCCCTTGATGCCCCCCACCTGCTGATCCTGGACGAACCGACGAACCACCTGGACATCGACAGCCGGGAAGCGCTCGTGATGGCGCTCAATGACTACCCGGGCGCTGTCGTCCTGATCAGCCACGACCCGCACCTCATCGAGACCTGCGCGGACCGGCTCTGGCTTGTCGCGAACGGGCGCGTGACCCCCTTTGAGGGTGACATGGAGGATTACCGACGGATCCTGCTCGACGACCGCAAGCCCGCTGGAGGCAAGGGGGCCGCACAGGCCGCCAAGGCCTCGCGTGCCGAGGAACGGCGGCTGGCCGCCGACCGGCGCGCGCAAGTCGCCCCGCTCAAGCGTGCGGCCGAGGACGCCGAGAAAAGGATTTCGCGACTGCAGGCGGAGATTGGCAAACTTGACACGACGCTGAACGATCCCGGGCTCTACGAGAAGGACCCGGCGCGCGTCACGACGCTCACCCGTCAGCGTGCCGAACTGCAGCGGCAACTTGAGGACGCCGAGACCTCGTGGCTTGAGGCCAGCGAGGCCTACGAGGCAGGCATGCGGACGCTCGAGGCCGGCGGCTGATCGCCATTAAGCACCGATTAACCGCCGCCGCCGCACTCTCACCTTGCTGATTCGCGATGATCAGTTTCTTCTCGGGGGCAGGACTTTACTGAATGAGAACGGCCACGACGCCTGACGCGCAAATGCGCGTCCTGAAAGACTGGGCTATTGAGCGGATGACCACGGGCACCCAGACGCCCTATGCATGGTTCCAGTGCATGAAGCTCATCGAGGTGCTTGATGCCTTCCTCGAGGCTGGCGAGGACGCAGGCATCCATCAACCCCTGTCCCGGCCCGCACCCCGCAAGCGGACGCGACCCAAGCGGCTTCCGGCGAACGTGGTTCCCTTCGACGCGGCCCTGAGGCAGCGGGCAGCCGAGTAGGCTACCGCTGTCAACCGGTTAACTGGACATCGTGCCCGTGCGCCGTATCAACGGGCCTCTGAACGAGCGGCCTCAAGGGCTCGAGCACGTATCCTGAGCCACGTATCGTCGTGATGCGGACGCCCGCATCAGCCATCTCGAGAATCTTGCGCAGGCGCGACATGCGCTGCTCGATGGCGTTGGCCGACAACTCTTCACCATCGGGCCCCTTTACGGCCTGATCGATCATTCCCCTGCTCACCAGGCGACCAGAGCGGCGGGCCAGAACCTGCAGCACGCGCTGCTCCGAGAAATGAAGCTCGACACGCCGACCCGAACGGTAGAAGTCACCATCGCCGGCGAGTTCAAGGTTACCCACGCGCATCGCAGGCTTCACCTCGGGTTCAACCCTGCGCACCAACGCCTTTGCGCGAGCTGCCAGTTCGTCCATACGCGTGGATAATGTGACTGTGCAGACGGTTACACCCGTGAATGATGGCAACAACTGGAACGCAACTTTCACGGAGAACGGACCGAGCGTGGGCGTATCAAACCTTCCCTCCATTACGGGTAGTCACACAATCGCGTCCGCCAAGGTCGTGCTTACCAACTGGCGGGCGGGCGACGTGCTTAGCACGACGGGCCTCCCGGCAGGCATTTCTTTATCTACGGTAAATACCGGTGGATCTCTGATGTTGACGCTTTCAGGCGTTGCCTCTGCAGCCCTCTACCAGCAGGCGCTTGACTCTGTGCGCTTCAGCAATACGAGCGACGCGCCAGATACCACCGCGCGCATCATTGAGGTATCGGTTAACAGCGGTATCGCCAGCAGCCCCGTTGCGGTTGCCACGATTGGCGTTATCGCTGTCGATGACCCGATGATTGCGAATAATGACGTGATCGTGACGAATTACGCGAATAGCATCCCGATATCCGTGCCACTCTCTGCGTTGCTTGCAAATGATGTTGACCCAGACAGTCCTCTGGCCATCACGAGCATTACTTCGCAAAACAGCCTTACTGCCACGCTTGGTACATCCAGTGTTGCCGTCACAGACACAGGCGGTACCGCCGGCGGTAGCTTCATCTACCGGGGTACAGGTATCGATACGGCGACCGTGACGCTAGTCCGCGACACGACTGGCGCTATCGATGGCACCAATGCCAGTGAGATTCTCATTGGCGACGGGGCTGCCAACAAGGCTGACATACTGAACGGCAACGGCGGCAACGACATTATCTACGGCTTGACCGGGGATGACCTGCTCTATGGCGGCTCTGGACAGGACACGCTCTATGGCGGTGCCGGCAGTGATACGCTCGACTTCAATTCCCTGAATGATGTGCCGCTGATTGGAAATGGTGCACCGGGTGCAGTTACCGCAGCAACTCTCATGCAGCTGGAGTTGATCGCTGACTTTACGCAGGGCCAGGACAGGATTGATCTATCAACGATCGATGCGATGCTTGGAAATGCATTCCCCGGGGATCAGGCGTTCACATTCCTGGGTACAGACAGCTTCAACAATGCCAACGCCAACGGCGGACTGCGCTACTACCAGATGCAGGATGCGAACGGACAGTGGTACACGATCGTTGAGGCCAGTACTGACAGCGACACCGCTGCAGAGTTCCAGCTGGCGCTTCTCGGCAAGATCAATTTGCATGCGCCGGACTTTGGTCCCTAATGACGACCGGATTGTGCGCCGGCTCCCGAATGGGGCCGGCACACGTGTAAGCCCTCCGGGAGTTCGCCGGTACCTACATGGAGCACTGCCACAACACGCAGCACGAAGACCACGCCATGCTGATGCGGTGGGACAGCATGAAGCCTGGCGCCTTTACGATGATCCCGACGCCGCGGCAGACGTGGGAAGGCACGTTCTACGAGCCGACGTTCGCGCTACCCACAGCCAACTGATGTGGATTGGGCCCGCGTCCGGACGCGGGCCTTTTACGCAATCCCCGGAGTCTGGTACAGAACCGGGGTTGCCGCTTGCGGCAAGATGAGAATTTTGTCCTCTTGGTGGTCTCATGATCAGGCTTGCCCTGCTGGCTGCGTTGTTGCTGGTCGCTGTTGCCGATGCCCGCGCCTCGGAGTGGCGCCGGAACTATTTTCCCAATGTCGTGCTGACGGACCAGGACGGCAAGAAGCATCGTTTCTATGACGACCTGATCAAGGACAAGATCGTCACCATCAATTTCATGTTCACGACGTGCAAGGACATCTGCCCCCTCGACACGGCGAACCTGCTGCGCGTTCAGGAGATGCTGGGTGACCGGGTCGGCAAGAACGTGTTCATGTACTCGATCTCGATCGATCCGGTGAATGACTCACCGGCGGCGCTGAAGCGCTACATGCAGACCTATGGTGTCAAGCCGGGTTGGCTGTTCCTCACCGGCAAGCGGGAGGATGTAGATCTGCTGATCAGCAAGCTCGCCATGAAGGTGTCCGATCCCGCAAGCCCGCAGGACCATGACACGAGCATCAGGCTGGGAAATGAACGGCTGGGCCAGTGGATCAAGCGGTCCGTGTTCGATGACCCGAAGATACTGGCAAACCTGCTCACTGATACGCTGACCAATTACGACATCAGCCTTGCGGACTCCCACAAGGGCTATGATGCGGCGCCGGAGGTGAAGCTGAATTCACGCGGAGAGTATCTCTACAAGACACGTTGCCAGGCGTGCCACACCATCGGTAGCGGCGATCGTCTGGGACCCGATCTTGCGAATGTTGCAATCGCCCGCCCCCGCCCATGGCTTCGCCGTTGGCTGAAGGAACCGGACAAGATGATCGCCGAAGGTGATCCGCTCGCGGTTGCACTTTTCACGCAGTACAAGAACCTACCCATGCCGAACTTCGGCTTTGGGGATGTCGAGGTGGATGCCCTGATCCATTACATGGAAGAGATGGACAAGAAGCGGGAGGCCCCCGCGAGCGGCAGCAAGACCGGTAACTGAGGCATCGCAGGCCTGCCCGTCAGGCGACGACGGCCTGCCTGAGAACCCGTTCGGCCGGGAATTCGGCCCATATCGTCGAACCCACGGCGAGCGTGCTTTCCATCAGCAACTGGCCGCCATGCGCCTCGACGAGCTGCTTGCAGATGGGCAAACCAAGGCCTGTGCCGCGGCCCTCGACCGTGTAGGCATCGGAACCCTGCTCGAAAGGCAACAGCGCACGCTCCATGACTTCTGGCGTCATGCCTACACCCGAATCCTTCACGCCAATGCACAACCGGCCGTCGGGGGTATGGCGGCAGAAGATCACGGCCTCGCTGCCGGGCCTGCTGAACTTTACCGCGTTGGAGAGAAGGTTCACGAGAACCTGCTTGATCGCGCGCTCATCACCAAGGATCCGAGCATCGCCTGCGAAATTCATCGCGAGGCCGACATTGGCACGGTCGGCCTGCGGTTCCACAAGTCGCATGGCGGTCTGCGCGACTTCCTGGAGGTGCACGGCATCGATGACGAGCTCCTGCTTGCCGGCTTCGATCTTCGCTATGTCGAGAAGGTCATTGATCATCTGCAGCAGGTGCTGTCCGCTGGCGTGGATGTCCTCGATGTAGGCGGCATAGCGGTGCGGCGCGACGGGACCGAAGGTGCGCTGCCGCATGAGGTCCGTATAACCGATAATGGCGTTCAGTGGCGTGCGCAGTTCATGGCTCATCGAGGCCAGAAAGGCGCTTTTGGCCTGGTTTGCGCGCGCCAGCGCTTCGGCGAGTTCCTCGTTCTCGAAGCGCAGTCGCAGCGCCGTGCTGTAGGAACGTGAAGCCTTCATGCCATAGGTCAGCAGGATCCACATGAACATGGGCAGGAGGATCGTGAAGACCTTTGACAAGGTGTCACCGTGCACAACGAAAGCTGCAATGCTGACACAGGCCACCGTGCAGAGTGCCGGCACCAACGCCTCGAGGCACATGGCAAGTGCAAAGAAGTACCAGACCATGACACCGAGAATGACGGTGCACAGTATTGCCTGGTTCACGTTGTTTGTTTCATCCCAGAAGATAAACAGCATCGAGCCGGCAAGTATGGCATGTGCGCACCAGATCCCGGTCAGGATGAGGCGCCAGAGGAGCGGCGTGTAGCGTGTCTCCGCGCGCTGGTAACACGCAAAAATGCACGTTGCCCCCGCTGTCCAACCTACCACCGCTAGCATAAAGATGACGCCGGTTTCCGGGGTTGAGTTCCCTATCTCCGGAAAAAAGCCACACATCAGGAAGGTGACGATCAGCGAGATCGGCGCTCCATCCGAGTAGGTCAGCCAGTGCCCATAGGCAAGGCGCACCTTTTCACGCTCTACCTTCTCGGTCGTTTCCGCCGTGAGGGGGGATGTTCCAACTGGGATTGTCAACGGGTACGGCCCTGCGCGACTAAACGAGCCTGAAGCTTAGCGCGGCAGGGGTGAGTTTCGCGTTATCGCGTACGTCCGGGGCCTCATCGGGATGGCGACCCCGGTTTTGGCACTTAAGCTTGGTTACGCTCCGGTAAACATGCTTTCAAACGCCGATTTTCCAGCCAGAAGGTGCCATTCTGCATGGCCCGTCGATGTGTCGGCTTGCGCGTCGCAGATCCTTGGTCCACACGTGAGCGGGTCATCCGCCGGGCAGATTCTGGCGTAGGAAGCCCCATGAGCGATGTTTCCGCGACTGAAATCCTTCTTGTGAATGCAGCGGTCTCGGCCGTCTGCTTCTTCGTCCTGTGGCTCGTCAGCCTTCGGCTTCAGGACGTCAGTTTCATCGACAGCTGGTGGGCGTTGGGTATCGTGGCGCTTGCGCTGTCGACGTACCTGCAGGTGACTGATGCCGGCATTCATGCACTGGTGCTGCTCGTGCTTTGCGCCGCATGGGGCTTGCGGCTTGGCCTCTACCTGCTGTGGCGCTGGAGCCGGCATGGGGTGGATGCCCGCTATCGTGCCATCATGCGCAGTGCCGAGGTTCGCCGCGGATGGAGCTTCGCCTTCACGGCTGGGGTCCAGGTATTCCTGCTGCAAGGCGTCCTGCAGTTCATCATTGCGCTTCCGGTGCAACTCGGCCAAATCGGCGGCGTCGAAGGCGGGCTTGGGCTGCTGTCGATGCTTGGTATCCTGATTGTTCTGTGCGGGATCACCTTCGAGACGGTCGGCGACTGGCAACTGGTTCGCTTCAAGTCCGACCCGAACAACAAGGGTCGGGTGCTGGATACCGGATTGTGGCGCTATACCCGACATCCGAACTATTTCGGCGACGCTTGTGTCGGCTGGGGGCTCTTTCTGATCGCCGCGGAGACGCCGCTTGGCCTCTGGTCGCTTCCCGCGCCGCTCCTGCTCACCTTCCTGCTGACCCGGGTCAGCGGCGTGCCGCTTCTGGAAGAGCAACTGGAGAAGACGCGGCCGGGCTATGCCGACTATGTCAGGCGGACGCCTGGCTTCATCCCGTGGTTTCCCCGTCGCAGCGGGGAGTAAAGGGTCAGGCCTTGCGCTCCCATTTTCCGGTTTCGGACTGCTGCCAGTAGGTTGTGCTGAAGCCCGTTGCACGTGCTTCCTTCCAGTGCTCGCGGGCGGTCTGGGTGGCAACTGCGTCACGACCGTCGAACAGATAGACGACGCGCTCGAGGGTGCCGAGGGCTTCTGTGGACCAGTCGGCTGGCGCTGTCCCGTCGGCGTAGAACACAACGTTTGCGTCGTTCCGGTTGCGCCGGTCGGTGCCCAGCAACACAGGCTGGGTGGCCGCGCGCGGATCCTTCTCGGTCCCGTGGGCCAGAAAGCTCTCGTCGCGGAACGTCCAGAGATGGCTGTCGAGGGCTTCGAGGCGTTCGGTCGACGACAGGCAGACCAGCGCCTTCCAGCCGCGTTCGACCGTCTTTTCAAGCAGGCCGGGCAGGACATCTTCCAGTCCTGCCCGCTCCAGGTGATAGAACAGGATTTCCGTCATCAGCCTTCGTAGTGGTCTGCGACGAGGCGGTTGAGCAACCGCACGCCATAGCCGCTCGCGCCCTTCGGCGTGACACCGCGCGCCTCCTCGGCCCAGGCTGTGCCTGCGATGTCGAGATGCGCCCATGGCACCTTGTTCACGAAGCGCTGCAGGAAGGCGGCGGCGGTAATCGAGCCACCGAACTGACCACCGATGTTCTTCATGTCGGCCACGGGGCTGTCGATCATCTTGTCGAAACGATCATTGAGCGGCATGCGCCAGAGCTCCTCACCCTCGGCCTTGCCAGCGGCGACCAGGCGCTCGGCCAGCTCGTCGTTGTTCGAGAAAAGGCCTGCGATCTCGAGGCCGAGCGAGATGCGGATCGCACCCGTCAGCGTTGCGAGATCCACCATGAATTTCGGCTTGAAGCGGCCCTGCGTGTACCACAGCGCATCTGCAAGAACGAGGCGGCCTTCGGCGTCGGTGTTGAGGATCTCGACGGTCTGGCCAGACATCGACTTCACGATATCTCCGGGACGCTGTGCGTTTCCGTCCGGCATGTTCTCGACGAGACCGATCACGCCGATGGCGTTGACCTTCGCCTTTCGGCCCGCCAGCACATGCATGAGGCCCGTGACCGTGCCGGCGCCGCCCATGTCGTACTTCATCGCGTCCATGCCGGCTGCCGGCTTGATCGAGATGCCGCCCGTGTCGAACGTGACACCCTTGCCAATGAAGGCGACGGGCGCGGCACCCTTGTCCCTTGCTCCCTTCCACTGCATCACGACGAGCTGGGACTCACGCACAGAGCCCTGGCCTACGCCCAGCAGCGTATGCATGCCCAGCTTTGCCATTTCTTTTTCGCCAAGGATCTCGACCTCGACGCCGAGTTCCTCGAGCTTGCGGGTGCGCTTTGCGAATTCCTCGGGATGCAGGACGTTTGGCGGCTCGGAGACGAGGTCACGTGTGAAGAAGACGCCGCGCGAGATCGCCTCGGGTGCCTTCCATGCCTTCTTGGCCTCAGCCGGGTCCGCGGTCTGGACCGTCAGCCTCACGAGGGTCGGCTTTTCGGTTTTCTTCTGGGTTGTCCGATAGATGTCAAAGCGATAGCTGCGAAGGACTGCTCCGAGGGCCACGGCCGTGGCGATCGCGGCAGCGTTATCGGCATCGAGGTCAAGGCGAAGCGTCGCGGCCTTCTCACCGCTTGTCAGCAGACGCGCTGCGACGGCGGCACCGAAGTCCTGCGCGTCGTTCTGCCCGAAGCCTTGCTCCTTGCCGAGTCCGACAATGAGGAGCCTGTCGAGGTCGAGACCCGCGGGCGCCAGAAGTTCCACCACCTGCCCCTTCGCGCCGGTAAATCGAGCGGTCTTGAGTGCGCGCGCTACAGCACCCTTCGAGCGGCGGTCTAGGTCGAGCAGCGTTTCGCGCAGGTTGTCCTCGAATTCGGGTGCGCCAACCGCGAGCACGCCATCATCGGAAGCTCCGGTCTTTGAAAAACTGATTTGCATGGGTTGTGGGCTCTCGGATCAGGAAAACGTGAGTTATTTTCTTGGGGTTATTGCGTCAGGTTGCCTGCTGCATTATTCGAGACGATACAGGCAGCAAGCCCGCAGCGCAGCTGGAAGCAGACGGATAACCTCTCGGTAAGGTTTCGGGTTGTACCCAGATCGGGCGCCAAAGTGAAGCAAGCTGTTCGGTGCCCAACCACAGGTCAGGGACTTCATGTCCGGATTGTCATCCTACATTTTCCGGCAGGTCCTGGGTCCCCTCGTTTTCTTTACGTTTTCCGTGCTTGGCGTGGCGTGGCTCTCGCAATCCCTCCGGTATCTGGATGTGGTGGTCAACCAGAGCCAGTCTGCAGCGACTTACATCTACCTGACCGTTCTTGCCCTGCCCCAGACCATCGGCCTGCTGCTGCCGTTTGCGGTGTTCATCGCGGTCATCTACGCACTGAACCGCCTCTATGTCGAAAACGAGCTTGTGGTGATGTGGGCCGCCGGGTTCAACCGGTGGGCCGTGATCTGGCCCGTGCTAGCGGTAGCACTGCTCGCGACGTTGGTTGCCTATGTCACGAACCTCGTGGTCATGCCCGCGGGCATGCGCGAGGTGAAAGACAAGGTATTCGAGATCCGCGCAGACCTCGTCAATACGTTCGTTCGGGAGGGGGCGTTCACCAATCCCACCAATGGCTTGACCGTCTACGTCGCCGAGAACAACTCCAACGGTGACATCCGCGGCATGCTGGTTCACGACGCGCGCAACCCCAAGGGGATCGCCACCTATATGGCGGAGCGTGGGATGCTTGCCGACACGCCGGCGGGACCGCGGCTGATCATGTTCAACGGCAATGTGCAGTGGGTGGAGGGTGGCGCGGGCAAGCTCAAGGTGCTCAATTTCGAGAAGTACACCTTCGACCTGAGCCAATTCGACAAACGGCGTGACCAGAGCGCGCGGGAGGCCAGCGAGCGATATCTCGGTGAACTGCTGAATCCCGAAAAGACCCTGCCGGAGAAGGCTCGCAGGAAATTCCATGCCGAGGCGCATAACCGTCTCAGCGGGCCGCTTTACTGCATCGTGTTTGCGCTCATCGGTGTCTACGCGCTTGTTGGCGGCAACTTCAATCGCAAGGGTTACGGCGGCCGGATCGCTCTGGCGTTTGGCATCATGATCGCCGTGCGCCTTCCCGGCTTCGGCTTCCAGCTCCTTACCAATTCAACGCCGGATGCGGCCATCGCCATGTATGTTTGGCCTGCGCTATGGATCGGCGGGCTCATGCTGATCCTCTCCATGCCGCGGTTTGAAATGCTGCGCAATGCTGGCAAGCCGCCATTTGAGGCTGCGGCGGTGGCACCATGAACCTGAGCTGGACGCTGTTTCGCTACATTGCCCGCCAGTTCCTGGCGAGCGTTGGTTTCGTGTTCCTGTTTTGCCTGACGCTGGCCTTCGTCATCAGCGTCGTCGAACTGCTGACCCGGATCTCCGGTCGCGAGAATGTGCCCTTCGATGTCATCCTGACCATGGCTGCGCTAAAGCTTCCGAACCTCACCGAGAAGATGATGCCCTTCGCCGTGATGTTTGGCGCGATCTGGTGCTTTTCCCGGATGACGCGCAGCCAGGAGCTTGTCGTGGCACGCGCTGCTGGCGTGTCGGCCTGGCAGTTCCTGGCGCCAGCACTGGCCTCCGCCTTCATCCTCGGCACTTTCATGACCACCGTCTACAACCCCGTGGCCGCAAGCCTGATTGCCCGCTACGAGGTGCTGCAGGCCCGCTACATCGCCGGCCGCCCGTCTCTGCTCGCCGTATCGGGGAACGGGCTGTGGCTGCGACAAGGTGACGAGAAGGGCCAGACCGTTATCCACGCCCGCAGCGTGTCAAATAACGGTCTTCAACTGGAAGATGTAATCCTCTTCATCTATGAGGCGAAAAACCAATTCAAGGGACGAATCGATGCTACGTCCGCGAAGCTGAAAGCTGGGGTCTGGAGCCTTGAAAACGCTTGGGTTAGCGGGGTCGGGCTGAAGGCTACCTTTTACCCTACCCTTGATGTGAAAACATCACTTACTCATAACCAAATTCAAGAAAGCTTCGCAACCCCTGATACCATTGCGTTTTGGGACCTGCCGCAGTTCATCCAGCAGGCAGAGTCAGCAGGCTTTTCGGCGACGCGGCACCGGCTTCACTACCATGCATTGCTTGCGGCGCCCCTGCTGTTGTGCGCTATGATATTCATTGCGGCGGCGTTTTCGCTCCGGCTTGCGCGACTAGGGGGGGCCGCAAGGCTCATCGTCTCCAGTGTCCTCACTGGATTCGTCCTGTACTTCTTCACGGATTTCGCCCGCGCTTTGGGTGTTTCCGGGGTGGTTCCTGTCGTGCTGGCTGCGTGGGCGCCGGCGTCAACGGCACTGCTGCTCGGTATGGCTTACATGTTCAACCAGGAGGATGGATGAAGGTCGCGTTTCGCCTCATCGCCCCCCTCATCATCGCCTGTGCCGCGGCGCCCGGTGCCCGCGCAGCATCCGATCGCCTGGTGCTTGCCCTCACCCAGGCGCCCGACGCGCCGCAGCCTGCTGCACGCCCGGCTCCCGTCACCGGCGAAACCGACCAGAAGCCTCAGGACGTCCTGATCCGCGCCGACAAGATGTCGTACGACACGAATACCGATGTCGTGAGCGCCGAGGGGAGTGTCGAGGTCACTTACGGACAGCGCACGCTTCTTGCCGAAAAGCTGAGCTATAATCAGAATACACGCATCGTGATTGCTGAGGGCAATGCGACGCTGCGCGAAGCGAACGGCACGGTACTCTCGGGCAACCGGATCGAGGTGACCGATGACATGCGGGACGGCATCATCGACAGCCTGAGTGTCGTCATCGCCGGACGCGGGCGGCTTGCTGCCGCGAAGGCAACGCGCACTGACGGGAACGTTATGACCCTCGACAAGGCGGTCTACACGACGTGCAAACCTTGCCAGACCAACCCGCAAAAAGATCCAACTTGGCAGATCAAGGCATTCCGTATCGTCTACAATCAGGAAAAGGCGCGGGTCGAATATGAAGACGCCTTCTTCGAGGTATTTGGCGTACCGATCATCTACATGCCTTACTTCTCACACTCGGATCCCGAGGCGCCTCGCGAGTCGGGGTTCCTTGTGCCGAACGTTGGACACTCTTCGGATCTCGGCTACTTCCTCGAGGTCCCCTACTACTTCGCGCTCGACCCGAGCTACGATCTCGTGGTGGCGCCGCTTTACACAGAAAACGACGGCCCTCTGCTAAAGTCAGAGTGGCGCCAGCGTACCGAGAACGGACTATATAATCTGCAGTTCAGCGCCCGTTATGGCCGTCCCCGTGACGATGCTGGCGTCGAGTTCGGCGACGACACGTTGCAAGGACACATCTTCGGCGAGGGAAGGTTCAAGATCGATGACGTCTGGCGATGGGGCTACAATGCACAGCTGACGTCGAATGATACCTACCTCAAGCGCTATGATATCTCCTCCCTGGACCGACTGGAGAACAATGTCTTCCTGGAAGGCATCAGCGGCCGCTCCTATGCTTCGGTCAATAGCTGGTACTTTCAGGGGTTGCGGGCGACGGATGACCCCGGAACGACACCTCTCGTTCTGCCTCTTGCCGAGGTCGAGTACGTTCCCGACGAAACTGTTCTGGGTGGGCGCGCGTCATTGCTTGCCAGTGCACTTTACCTTCACAGGTCCGAGGGTCGTGACACGGCCCGGCTGTCTGCCACGGGCTCATGGAGGCTGCCGCTGACAACTGATGATGGTCACCTTATCACGCTGTTTGCGAACCTGCGCGGCGACCTTTACCACGTGACAGATCCAGCGCCTGGCGCAGACGCGGACACCGTTGGGCGTGCGCTGGCATGGGGTGGCGTGGAGTGGCGCTACCCGCTGGTCAGGACAGACTGGGGCTGGAAGCAGGTGATCGAACCCATCGTGCAGGTCATCGCTGCGCCCAGCGGTGGCAACCCTGCCGAGATCCCCAACGAAGACAGCGGTGCCTTTGAGTTCGACGAGACGAACCTGTTCTCGTTCAACAAGTTTCCAGGCCTGGACCGCCTCGAGACGGGACCGCGCGTGAATGCCGGTGTGAGAGCCGCAGCTTACTTCGATGACGGCTTCGTCGAGGCGATCATAGGCGAGAGCTTCCGCTTCAACGAGGATGACGCGTTCACGCCTGAATCAGGCCTGCGCGAGCAGCAATCCGACTATGTCGGGCGGCTGATCATCCAGCCGACGGGCGATATCCGCGTCGTGCACCGTTTCCGCATCCAACAGGACGACTTCAGCTTCGAGCGAAACGAAGTATACGCAGAAGCGTCGGGCGCGGGGCTCTATCTGCTGCGAGCCGGTTATGTGTTGCTCGAGCCCGATCCGTTGCTCCCGGAACAACGCGAGGAGGTCAATCTGCTTGGCTCCTTGCACACGTTCGGCAACATCTGGCTGCGCGGGTCTGGCCGACGCGACCTTACAGGCGACCGGATGATCGAGAGCAAGTTCGGTATCTTCTATGAAGATGATTGCTCTGAATTTGGTATCGATTTCCGCCGCCGTTTCACCCGTGATCGCGACATTGAGCCTGCCAGTTCAGTGCTTTTCACGTTCAGGTTGAAGGGTGTGAACTAGCTGTAACAAAGCGCCTACCAGAACTTGCCAACAGGGTCCCGCTGGCATTGAACGGCGGTCAAAAATCCTTATTGTAAGGGAAATTTCCCCGGTCCGGCGTGAGTCTTCGGGCGAGCGCGGGACGAAGCACGGATCCAGAGAAGCTTCATGCTAAGCCAGTTCGTTCGCCCGCTCGTGTCCCTGGCGTGCGTCGCAATCATGACCCTGTCCCTGTCATCGGGCTCCATGCCCGTATCGCAGGCCCACGCCGCCGAGAACACGCTTAGAGCTGCGGCCGTCGTCAATGACATTGTCATATCCACGTATGACCTCGACCAGCGGGTGAAGCTATACATGGTCACCTCGGGAGGTCAGCAAAACCCGGAGATAGCCAAACGCATGCGGCCGCAGATCCTGCGGCAACTCGTGGATGAATTGCTGCAACTGCAGGAAGCCCAGGAGAGCAAGGTTCAGGTCACGTCGGAAGACATCGAGAAGAGCCTCAAGCGCATAGCCCAGCAGAGCAATGTTACCGTCGATGCCATCTACAAGACACTCGATGACAGCAACATCGCCCGCTCGACGCTTCTGACCCAGATCCGGGCGGACATCGCGTGGCAGCGCTTGGTGCAAGGTCGCCTTGCTCCCCGTGTGACCGTATCCGACGAAGAGATAGATGCATCCTATCTGCAAGCGCTTGAGGCCTCGAAGCAGCCCCAATACTTGCTGTCAGAGATCTTCCTTGCCGTCGACGTTCCGTCCGCCGAGGAGCAGGTGAAGCAGAACGCCCAAAGCATCATCGGCCAACTTCGCCAAGGGGCAAATTTTCCGTCGCTTGCGCGACAGTTCAGCCAGTCCTCCACCGCTTCGTCAGGCGGTGACCTTGGCTGGATGATCATCAGTGACTTGCCAGCGGGCGTGTCGGATACGGTAAAAGGCATGTCGCCCGGAACAGTGTCTGAACCCATCCGTGCCGCGGGGGGCTTCTATCTCATGGCACTGCGCCAAAAGCGCCTTGCAGCCGGATCTGCACCGCAAAAGGCTGCAGCCCCCCAGCCCGCGCAAGTCGCACAGCCAGAGCAGAAGATGAAACCGGTGGTAACGCTGGGGCGTATCTCGCTCCCGATCGCTGGCACGCCATCCAAGGCGAAAGAAGAGCAGATTCGTGCGGTTTCGATCGACATTTTTCGATCGGTGAATGGTTGTGGGACGGCCGGACAGGTTGCGAAGGCGCGCGGCGCGACGTTCCAGCTGGTCGGTGCTGTCACGGTCCGTGACCTTGCCCCGCAGTTCGCGGACATCCTGCGCAAGACGCCCAATGGTCGGGCGACGCCGCCGCTGCGTGGTGCCAAGGGGGTTGAGCTCTATGTCATTTGCGAAGGTGGCATGCGTCCGGCTGTTTCGCCTGGTGGCGGCTCGGACGAGATGGCAGAGAAGCCTGCAGCCGAGGTGACCAAGGAAGAGATCGAAAACCGCTTGTTCAATCAGGAACTCTCCATGCTGTCGCGGCGATACCTGCGTGACCTGCGTCGCGACGCAACCATCGAGATCAAGGAAAACTGAAAGCGCGATGCCTCAGGCGCGCCCACCGCTCGCGCTCACAATGGGTGAGCCTTCCGGGATTGCGGGAGAGATCGTCGTCAAGGCGTGGAAGTCAGAAGACGGTGGCCTCGTGCCGCCGTTCGTCTTCATCGGCGATGCAGCATGGCTGCGCGCGGAGGTCCATCACCTGCGCTACCACGTGCATGTGATCGAGGTGGCCTCGCCCGGTGAGGCCGTCGCGCGCTTCGCCGAAGGCATACCGGTGCTGAACGAACCCCTGGCTGAACGACCCGTATACGGCAGGCCTGCCGCAGCAAATGCGAAGGCGGTGATCGCTTCGATCAGGCGAGCCGTCGACCTGACCCGCGAGGGAGGGGGCGCAGCCGTGGTCACCAATCCGATCCACAAGGCATCGCTCTACAGCGAAGGTTTCGCATTCCCCGGGCACACAGAGTATCTCGCCCACCTGACAGGGGCGCCCGATCCCGTGATGATGCTCTCCATCGAGGGCCTCAAGGTCGTGCCCGTGACCGTGCACCTGCCGCTGGCGGAAGCGGTCGCCACGCTGTCGGCCAACCGCATCATCACCGCTACGCGCGCGCTCGCCACGGCCCTGCGCAGGGACTTCGGGATAGCCGCGCCGCGCATCGTTGTCGCCGGCCTCAATCCTCATGCTGGCGAGTCTGGCGCACTGGGCCGGGAGGAAATCGACGTCATCCAGCCCGCCATCGACGCGCTGAAGGCAGAAGGCCACAATGTGTCGGGTCCCCTGCCCGCCGACACGCTTTTCCATGCCGCCGCTCGCGCAAGGCACGATGCCGCCGTCTGCATGTACCACGACCAGGCACTTATCCCGTTGAAGACGCTCGACTTCCATGGCGGGGTGAACACGACGCTTGGCCTTCCGATCGTGCGCACGTCGCCAGACCATGGGACGGCCTTTGACATTGCCGGGAAGGGCCTTGCGGATCCGTCAAGCCTGCTTGCGAGCCTGCGCCTTGCCGACCGCATGGCGCGAACGCGCGCCGGTATCCAGACGTGATCCTTCAGGACCTGCCGCCCCTGCGCGATGTGATCGCGAATCTTGGCCTCTCGGCGCGCAAATCCCTTGGCCAGAACTTTCTTCTTGACCTCAACCTGACGCGGCGCATCGCGCGCGAGGCGGGCCCGCTTGCCGGACAGACCGTGCTTGAAGTGGGGCCGGGCCCCGGCGGCCTTACACGCGCCCTTCTGCTTGAGGGTGCTGCCGAGGTGATTGCGATCGAGCGTGACGAACGCTGCCTGCCGGCCCTCGAACAGATTTCGCGTGCCAGCGGTGGGCGGCTTGTTGTCCGCGCAGGCGACGCGCTTGACGTGGACGAAGCGGACATGCTGGCGGGCCGCATCGTCCACGTCGTTGCGAACCTTCCCTACAATGTGGGAACGCCGCTGCTCATCAAGTGGCTCACGACCGAACCCTGGCCTCCCTGGTATCGCAGCCTCACCCTTATGTTCCAGCGCGAAGTGGCCGAGCGGATCGTTGCGTCTCCCGGTGACGATGCCTATGGGCGCCTGTCGGTGATCAGCCAGTGGCGCACGCGGCCCCGCATTCTCTTCGACGTCAATCGAAACGCCTTCACGCCGCCGCCAAGCATAACGTCCTCGGTCGTCCGCTTCGACCTGCTGGCCGCGCCAAGGGGAGAGGCTGCGGTGGCAGATATCGAGGCGGTGACAGGCGCCGCATTCGGACAACGGCGCAAGATGCTGCGTTCAAGCCTGCGGGTGCTTGGCGCCTTCAGCGACAGGATGCTGGAAGAGGCCGAAATCGACCCCACGGCGCGCGCCGAAGATGTCCCGGTGGAGGGCTTCGCCGCGCTTGCGCGCGCGTTCCGGCGTCACATCCCGGACAGCAGCGTGCGCACGAAGCCCGACAGGCCCGTCTGACGGGTCCGGCGGCACCGTTCTGCTTCAACAATCGTCACGATGCGTCGCTCGGCGGCGTCGAGGTCGTCATTAACGATGACGTAGTCGTACTCGGCCCAGTGGCTGATCTCGCTGTTGGCCTGCGCCATGCGGCGGGCAACAACTTCCGGCGCATCCTGTCCGCGTGAGGACAACCTGTGTTGAAGCTCGTCGCGCGAGGGCGGCAAGATGAAGATGCTCACCACGTCCTCGCGCGCCTTCTCGCGCAGTTGCTGGGTACCCTGCCAGTCGATGTCGAAGAGGACATCACGGCCTTCGGCGAGCACCTCCTCGACAGGTCCGCGCGGCGTGCCATAGGAATTGCCGAATACCATCGCATGCTCGAGAAGTTCACCCCGATGAACGCGGTCATCGAACTCGGCCTTTGTCAGGAAATGGTAGTCGACGCCATCCACCTCTCCCGGCCTCGGGTTGCGGGTTGTCACCGAGACCGACATGCTGACGCTGGTGTCCCTCTGCAGCAGCCGGCGCGCCAGCGTGGTCTTGCCCGCGCCCGAGGGCGAGGAAAGGACCAACATCATTCCACGCCGTTCAATCCTCGCTGCCATGCTCGTTCCAGATCCTGCAAATGACCTTTCGGGGCGCTGGACGCACCTCAAGGGATATCCGGTTCCCGTCCCGCCGCGGGCGCATGATTACGGAACGCAGGCTCATGACGCGTTAACTCCCCCATGCGCTGGGCAATGGGGGAGTTTTATCCCGAACCCATGCCGCGCGCCACGTCCAAAGCGTTGGGACGGCGCGGAAGGGGAACCGGGTCCTGCGGCACGGGGCGCATGACATCACTCGACGTTTTGCACCTGCTCGCGGAACTGGTCGATGGTTGCCTTCATCTCGAGCCCGATCCGCGTAAGCTGGATGTCCGAAGATTTCGAACAGAGCGTGTTCGCCTCGCGGTTCAGTTCCTGGGCAAGGAAGTCGAGCCTGCGGCCCTGGGCGCCCCGGGCTGACAACAATTCGCGCGCCTGCGAGAGATGGGCCTTGAGACGGTCGAGTTCCTCTCGCACGTCGGCCTTCACCAGCAGCAGGGCCACTTCCTGCGCGATGCGCTCCTGTGGGATTCCGGCTTGTGCGGCATCGACCTGGGCCAGTGCCGCCTTGAGGCGGACCTGGAACTGCTCGGGCTGGGCTTGGACGAGTGTCGAGGCCTGATCGCGCAGGTCAGACAGCGCTGTCACCTGTGTCGACAGGAAGCCCAGGAGGCGCGCTCCCTCGGCACGTCTTGCCTCAAGCAGGCCATTGAGGGCCTGGACAAGGCTGGTCAGTATGGCGGCGTCGCGGTCGGCGAGCTCTGCCTCCGACAGCGACAGCTGCTGGACCTCGAGTACGCCACGCAGACCGAGGATCCCGTCGAGCGTGGGCGGCGTGGCGCGGACCGTTCCCTCCACCGAGCGCAGGATGGCGAGGACCTGGCCCAGGGCTTCCTCGTTCACGCGCACCGCGCCGCGGGTCTGACTGGCGTCAATGGTGAGGGTTGCTGTCATGGAACCACGCGAGAATCTTTCAGCTGAGAGCGTTCTGACAGGCTGTTCGAGAGCCTCGAAGCCTTCCGGGATGCGCACGCGAAGGTCGAGGCCCCGCGCATTGACGCTTCGGATTTCCCAATGCCAGCGCCAGGAGCCATGGGCACCGTGAGCGCGCGCAAAGCCAGTCATGCTCGAGAGAGACATAGGTTTCCTGTTCTTTTGATTCCGCAGGCGGGGATCCGAGCCCCCGGCTGACCCGGCTCAATTCAGCCGGATGGCTTAGGGTACGGCTTTCTGTCCTTCAGTAGCGGGCACCTCGGCCGCGCGCCGACGTTCGACGTCCCGCCAGTTTGCCACGTTCCGCTCGTGTTCGGCCAATGTGGCAGCGAATACGTGCCCTCCGCTCCCGTCGGCCACGAAGAACAACGCGTCCGTGGCGGCGGGGTTCAGCACCGCCGCGATGGACTCGCGCCCCGGATTGGCAATCGGTGTCGGGGGAAGACCGTTGATGACATAGGTGTTGTAGGGTGTTGCCTTCTCGATCTCGCTCTTGCGGATGCCCCGACCGAGCGGAACGCCCCGGGTCAGGCCGTAGATGATCGTCGGATCCGACTGGAGCTTCATCCCCCTGCGCAGGCGATTGATGAAGACACCCGCTACCAGGGGGCGTTCGCTGGCAACACCAGTTTCCTTCTCGACGATCGATGCCAGGATGACGGCTTCTTCCTTGCTGGCGATGGGCAGGTTGGGCACACGGCGCGCCCACAGGTCGTCCAGCACTTCCTGATGATCACGCTCCATGCGGGCGATCAATTCATCACGCGGCATGCCGCGGTTGAAGATGTAGGTCTCGGGCAGCAAGGCTCCCTCGACCGGTGCGCGCGAGATGCTGCCCTCCAGCGAGGGATGGCGCGCCACCAGATCGAGCGCCATCGCGGTTGTCAGGCCCTCGGGCAGGGTCAGCTTGTAGACGATGGCCTTGCCCTCGATCAGGATGTCCATGATCTGGCGCGGCGAGGCACCCGAGGGGATCGCATATTCGCCAGCCTTCAGCTGGCTGGCCTTCCCGAAATACATCACGCCCGCGCGGAAGATCAGGCTATTGTCGATCACACCCTGCGCTTCCAGCGTTTCGGCGATACGGTTGAGGCCGGTTCCGCGTGGCAGGGCAACGACGGTTTCATCCGAACCGAAGGCTGCGGGCGGTCCGGGTGCTTCAAAACGGCTCCAGACATGCCAGGCGCCGAGGCCGGCGGCGGCAACCGCCAGGACAAGGATCAGGAGAATGGCGCGCAAGAAAAACCGCAAGGCGAAGGCTCCGCCAGCTGATGGACCGGACCCAATTCTTAACTATTGCGGCGGCCGGGTCAAAATCAGAGTGGCGTTGGTTCCGCCAAATCCGAAGGAATTCGAGAGCGCAGCCCGGATCTCGCGCGTTTTCGCCTGATGCGGCACGAGGTCAATCTTCGTTTCAACCGAGGGGTTGTCCAGGTTGAGCGTGGGAGGGCAGACCTGGTCGCGCAGGGCGAGAATGCTGAAAATGGCCTCGACTGCGCCTGCAGCGCCCAGCAAATGGCCAATCGAGGACTTGGTCGACGACATGGACACGCGCTCTGCCGCATTTGCAAACAGGCGTTCGACAGCCCGCAGCTCGATCTCGTCGCCCAAGGGGGTCGAGGTACCGTGGGCGTTCACGTAGTCGATGTCGGAGGGCATGAGCCCTGCACGCTTTAGCGCCATCTGCATCGAGCGGAAGCCGCCATTTCCATCCTCGGCCGGGGCCGTGATGTGGTGGGCATCTCCCGACATGCCATAGCCCTTCACTTCGGCGTAAATCTTCGCCCCGCGACGGCGCGCGTGCTCGAGTTCTTCGAGGATGACCATGCCGGCCCCCTCGCCCATCACAAAGCCGTCACGGTCCTTGTCGTAAGGGCGCGAAGCGCGATGGGGCTCCTCGTTGAAACCGGTCGAAAGCGCACGGCACGCTGCAAAGCCGGCCATGCCGATACGCGAGATCGCTGCCTCGGCGCCGCCGGCAACCATGATGTCGGCATCGTCGAGGGCGACCATGCGGGCTGCGTCGCCGATGGCGTGGGCGCCGCTCGAGCAGGCTGTCACCACGGCATGGTTCGGCCCCTTGAGACCATGCTTGATCGACACATAGCCGGACGCCAGGTTGATGAGTCGCCCCGGAATGAAGAAGGGGCTGATCTTGCGCGGCCCCTTTTCGTGGAGAGTCACGGACGATTCGGCGATGCCCGGGAGCCCGCCAATGCCCGAACCGATCATCACGCCGGCCCGCGCCTTCTGGTCTTCCGTCTCGAGACGAAAGCCGGAATCGCTGATGGCCTGCGTGGCGGCAGCCATCGCGAAGATGATGAAATCATCCACGCGACGGTTTTCCTTGGGGTCCATCCACTTGTCGGCATCGAAGGTGCCGTCGGAGCCGTCACCGCGGCGCACATTCGCCGCGATGCGCGCCGGCAGGTCGGCGGTTTCGAATGTGCTGATCTTACGCGCCCCTGACTCCGCCTTCAGAAGACGAGACCAGGTCTCCTCCACGCCGCAGGCGAGGGGGGACACCATACCCAATCCAGTAACGACAACCCGGCGCATGATCTATCCGGCTGACAAGGGCTGGAAAAACAGGCGCAACCGTATCAGGCGGCGGCCTTTTCCTTGATGAACTTCACGGCGTCGCCGACGGTCACGATCGATTCTGCGGCATCGTCGGGGATTTCGACGTTGAACTCTTCCTCGAAGGCCATGACCAGCTCGACGGTGTCCAAGCTGTCCGCGCCGAGATCGTCAATGAAGCTGGCATTTTCCGTGACCTTTTCGGCATCAACGTTGAGATGCTCGATCACAATCTTCTTCACGCGGTCGGCGACGTCGCTCATTTTTTTGGTCCTTCAAGAAATCGGTATCCCGGAATGGGTACCCCCAAAGTCCTGCGGAGAATAGAGACTCTCCCGGAGAATTTGCGGCTTGGTAACACACCTTCGTTCGCCTTGCCAACAGGCAGGCGAACAAGGTTAAACCCTTCAAATCATGGCCATTCCGCCATTCACGTGGAGCGTCTGACCCGTGACGTAGGCGGCTTCGTCACTGGCGAGGTAGGCAACGGCGGCTGCGACGTCCCTGCCCGAACCCAGGCGACCCGCCGGAATGCGCCCCATGATGGCCTCGCGCTGCTGGTCATTGAGCACGTCAGTCATGGGAGACTTGATGAATCCTGGCGCCACGCAGTTGACGGTGATGTTGCGCGAAGCCACTTCCTGCGCCAGCGATTTCGACATGCCGATCAGGCCGGCCTTCGTGGCGGCGTAATTTCCCTGCCCCGGGTTACCCGTCGTGCCCACGACGGACGTAATCGTGATGATGCGGCCCCAGCGCTTCTTCATCATCGGCTTGAGAACGGCGCGGGCGAGATGAAAACTGGCCGTCAGGTTGACCCGGATGACCTGGTCCCACTCGTCATCCTTCATGCGCATGAACAGGTTGTCGCGCGTGATTCCGGCGTTGCACACGAGGATGTCGAGACCGCCCATCAGGGCTTCGGCAAGCTTCGGCAACTCGTCCACCTGCGCCATATCGGACAGGTTGCAGACCGCAACGTGGGCACGGGAGCCGAGTTCGGCCTTCAGGGCCTCAAGCGCCTCGGCGCGCGTACCGCTCAGGGCCACCGTGGCGCCTCGGGCGTGGAGCGTGCGGGCGATGTCGCTGCCGATACCGCCGCTCGCGCCCGTCACGAGCGCCGTCTTGCCGGTAAGGTCAAACATGAGGGTCTTCCTTTGCGCGTGTCAGAGTGTCTTGAGGAAGGCTTCGATGTCCGGCGGTGTCTCGACGGACAGCGCGGGCAGGTCCTTGTCGATGCGCCTGGCCATGGTGGTCAGCACCTTGCCGGCACCCACTTCAACCAAGGAGGTGATGCCGCGGTCGCGCAACCCGGAAATCGTCTCGCGCCAGCGCACGCGCCCGGTCACCTGCTCGACGAGAAGCCTGCGGATGCGCTGTGGGTCGCTTTCGGGCGCGATGGAAACGTTCGAGACGACGGGCACGCGTGGCGGGCGCATGGTCACCTTTTCGAGGGCATCTTCCATCTCGCGCGCCGCGGGCGCCATGAGCGGAGAATGGAACGGGGCGCTGACCGGCAGCATCATCGCGCGCTTGATGCCCTTGGTCTTTGCGATCTCGGCGGCGCGTTCGAGGGCTGCCTTGTGCCCGGAGATCACCACCTGGCCCGGCGCATTGTCGTTCGCGACGACGCAGACTTCGCCACCCTGGCTTGCCTCGCGCGAGACCTCTTCGGCCTGGTCCAGTTCGGCGCCCAGCAGGGCTGCCATGGCGCCCTGCCCGACCGGCACGGCACGCTGCATGGCCAGTCCGCGCGCCTTCAGGAGGCGCGCTGCATCGGCAACGGAAAACGTGCCGGCGGCTGCAAGCGCGGTGTACTCGCCGAGTGAATGGCCGGCGGCGAGCGTCACGTGGCGGCCCCATTCGAGCCTGCCTTCGCGCTCGAGGACACGCATCACCGCAAGGCTCACGGCCATGAGGGCGGGTTGGGCATTCTCGGTCAGGGTCAGGTCGGCCTCGGGGCCCTGCCACATGAGGCGTGAGAGCGGTTGCTTGAGGGCCTCGTCGATCTCCTCGAACAACTCGCGCGCGACCGGAAAGGCCAGCGCGAGAGACTGTCCCATGCCAACGGCCTGGCTGCCCTGCCCGGGAAACGTGAAAGCGCGGCTCATGACCACCCCTGGTTTGTCAATCGGGAGGGACTGAAAGCGGCTGGCAGGTCACAAGTCAAGTTCAGCGGACCAGATCCATGTTGGTGCGCCATGACTGGATCGCGCCTATCCCCAGAAGCACTGCAAAAACCACGGAAATCGCGGGGACCTGAAGGCTGAAGCCGGCCACGGCCTGCACACCCATGCACATGGCGGCCGCCACCGCGATCGCCGGGAACACGCGATCGCGTCGCCGGGTCGCTGCTCCCGCGGCGCACTGAAGAACGATCAGCAGCGGCGAGGCAAGGAAGGCAATGCCGGCGGGAAGTCCGAGGTCCGACAGGGGTTCGAGCAGGTCGTTACCGGCTTCCTCGACGTTGCCGGGCGCACTCAGGCCGGTGCCGAGCGTGTGGTAGCTGCCGAAGGCGCCGAAGCCTTGTCCAGTCAGAGGTGCCGCCGTAGTCGCCTGCAGCGCGGCCCCGGCAATCAGTTGTCGGGATGGCGGGTCCAGTGTGGCGGGGCCGAGACGGTTGAGAAGCGAGGTGCCTCCCAGCGCGACACCGAGACCCACGACCGCAAACAGCAGTGCCGTGACGGCCCGGCGTCCTGCGGCGTGGCCTTCCTCTTCAGCCGGGGCGTGCGCCAGAACCAGAATGAGAAGCACCATGCCCGCCAGGAACCCTGCGATCGCAACACCTGATCCTGTCGCCGCGAGCGCCGCGAGAAGCAGCACGCCGAGGATCAAAAGGGCGCCGTCAGGGCCTTCAAGGCTGCTGGCGACACCAGCCAGCATGGCACGCATGTCCTGGTCCCATGGTACGGCCTGGCGGAACCTTTCCGCAGAAGCGCCGAAGGCCGCGATGGCGGCCAGCGAGAGCAAAGCGCCCAGGTGGTCGGGGTTGATGAAAGGCGCGGCGAATGCGTCCGCCGGCGGTCGCGCGTCCGGCAGGACGATGGCCTGCAGGTCGATCGACAGGGCGATGTCTGCCAACGCCATGCCGGCGCATGCCGTGCCGATGAAGATGACAGCGGCCAGCAGCATAGCCGCCCGGTCCCGGTCGCGACCGAGATTGAAGGCGAGGAGGAATGCCATCACTGGCAGGAGCGCCGCGACAAGCGCCTGGCGCGTGGCGGCGGGATCTGCCGAAATGAAGCTACCGGTGCCGCGCTCCAAGGCCGCACCAGCCTCGCGCCAGAGGGGATGGGCAAGAGACTGAAGGTCCATTCCCGTGAACGCCTTCAGCGCCGCAAGGTCCAGCGACTGGAACCCCGCCCAGGCAAGCGCAAGGGTTGTCAGCAGAGCGGGCCATCGGATCTGACGGATCAGTGGCGTCTGCGGCGACACGCCCGCCATCACCAGTCCCGACCAGCAAAGGAGCACGCCCGCGAGGGCGAGCGCCGCCACGAGCTCGGCCCACGGCCTGTTGGATCCGAAAGGGAACGGCATCCAGGCGAGGATTGCCACGAACAGCAGCAGCACCACGCTTTCGGGTTTCATCCAGCGGGTGAACTCGAACGGGGCGGTCACCGGCCATTCCCCCTAGCACGCTTGACAGCACGGCTGGCGCACCGGCCAATGGGCATCATGCTGCGTCGTGCACATCCATGAGCAAATGCATCGCGGTCCTGGGGCTTGGATATGTCGGGTTGCCGGTGGCGCTGGCGTTCGCCCGTCGGTTTCCTGGCACGATCGGGTACGACATCGATCCCGCTCGCATCGCGGCGCTTGCGCGCGGCGACGACTGGACGGGCGAAACCTCGCCGGAGGAACTTTCTGCCACTCAACTCAAGCTTACCCATGATGCTCGCGACCTTGCGCCCGCCGACATCCTGATCGTCTGCGTGCCTACCCCTATCGATGACCGGAAGTGTCCCAACCTCGAACCGCTGCGGCTGGCGTCGATGACGGCTGGCCAGTTCCTCAGGCGCGGTTCGATCGTCGTCTACGAATCGACGGTCTATCCGGGTCTCACGGAGGAGTTTTGCGTACCCATCCTCGAAAGGGAATCCGGGCTGTCCATGGGACGCGACTTTTTCGTCGGTTATTCACCGGAAAGAATTAATCCCGGTGATCGCAGCCACGCGTTTGCCGACGTGACGAAGGTTGTCTCTGCGTGCAATGCCGACGTGGCTGCAACCCTGGCGGGGCTCTATCGCGAAGTCGTGACGGCCGGCGTGCATGTCGCACCATCCATCAAGGTCGCCGAGACGGCGAAGGTGCTCGAGAACACGCAGCGCGACCTCAACATTGCGCTGATGAACGAGCTGGCGCTGATCTGCGACAGGCTTGGTATCCGCACGGCCGACGTGCTCGCCGCCGCCGGCACAAAGTGGAACTTCCTTCCCTTCACGCCGGGTCTTGTCGGCGGGCACTGCATCGGGGTTGATCCCTATTACCTGACAACCAAAGCCGAAGCGATGGGCTACAAGCCCGACGTGATCCTGGCGGGCCGCCGGATCAACGACGGCGTCGGCGCGTTCCTGGCGGCGAAACTGGTTGAGCTTCTGCGCCGCCGACATATTGAGCCTGACACGGCGCGCGTCGCCATTCTCGGCCTTGCGTTCAAGGAAAACATTCGTGACATCCGCAACAGCCGTGTACCTGACGTGTTCGAGGCACTGGCCGCCCACGGCGTGCGTGTCAGCGTGAGCGATCCGCTTGCCGATGAAGGCCAGGCATACGCAGCCTATGGCATCGCGCTTGCGACCTTGCCTGATGAAGGCAGCGTCGATGCGCTGGTGCTTGCCGTGCCGCATCGCGTGTATCTCACGCAATCCAGGCGCCTCGTGGCTTGCGTGCGTGCGGGCGGCGTTGTGATGGATGTGAAGTCCGTGCTTGATCCTGCCGACATCCCGGCGGATCGAACCTACTGGAGCCTGTAGGCCCGAACGCTGCGCGCCGGCTTGACCCGCGTGGCACCTGCGCGCTAAAGCAACGTGCATGACGAAGACGTACAAGCGACTGACGCTGAAAACGACGCCCTCCTGCGGGATGGCCCGGGTTTGCGCGCGCTGACACGCCGTTGATCAACCAGGGGTCCCGCGCCATCGACGGGGCCCGGTCCGGCCGGTTCTCGTCACAACACCGGAAACGAGTACATGACATCCCACGAGCAGCAGACTTCCCTTCCGCGCGTCGGCGTCGTCGGTGCCACGGGCGCCGTTGGCCGCGAAATCATCGACTGCCTCGAGAGGCGCAACTTTCCCCTTTCAGGCCTGCGCCTGTTCGCCTCCGGGCGTTCTGCCGGACAGCACCTGCCCTGGCGCGGCGGGATGATCGCGATTGAGGCCCTTGATGATCGCAGCCTCGCGCAGGTGGACATAGCGCTCTGCTCGGCCGGTTCGGGCGTGACGAAACAGTATGCACCAACAGCGGGCGCGCAGACCGTCATCATCGACAATTCGTCGGCGTTCCGCATGGATCCGGATGTTCCACTGGTCGTGACCGAGGTCAATGCAGCGCGGATCGGGGCGCACAAGGGCATCATCGCCAATCCCAACTGCGTGGCCATCATCGCCTCGCTCGCGCTTTGGCCGCTCAACCGCGAGAACCCGATTCGCCGGATCACGGCGGCGACCTATCAGTCCGCGTCCGGTGCCGGGGCGGCGGCGATGGAGGAACTTCGCGCTTCGACCGCGGCTCACCTTGCCGGGCAAACCCATGTTCCCAAGGTGCTCCCGCATCCCTATGCCTTCAACGTGTTCAGCCACAACACGGCTGTCGATCCCGCGACCGGCGACAATGACGAGGAAGCGAAGGTCGCGCGCGAACTGCGCCGCATCATGGACCTGCCCTCGCTTGCCATCGGCATCACCTGTCTTCGCGTCCCCGTGCTTCGCGCCCATACGATCGTGATGTCGGTCGGTTTCGAGATGCCCATGCGCCCGGAGGCGGTGCGGGAAATCCTGTCCGGCGCGCCGGGCGTGGTCGTCATTGACGATCGGGGCCGCAACCACTTCCCGATGCCTGTCGAGGCCACGGGACGAGACGAGGTGCTCGCCGGGCGTATCCGCATCGACCGCAGCGATCCCGAGGGACGAACCGTTTCCATGATCGTGGCAGGGGATCAGCTTCTCAAGGGTGCCGCACTCAATGCGGTACAGATTGCCGAGCTGCTGCCCAAGGCGGGTGTTTACCCCAATCGTCCGGTAGGCTAGAGCCTAGCGCGCCCGCAATGTGCAGGGGGGACGTCTGATGCAGGTTCTTCTGACCGGGGCCGCAGGCTTCATCGGCTACCATGTGGCCGAGGCGCTGCTGGCGCGTGGCGATGCCGTGATCGGCCTCGACAACCTGAACCCCTATTACGACGTCAAGCTCAAGCAGGACCGCCTCGCACAGCTGCAGGCCCGCAAAGGCTTCAGCTTCGTTGTCGCAGACATATCGGACCGGCCGGCCATCGAGGCGCTGGTGCGCCAGAACCCCGGCATCACGCATGTGGTCCACCTTGCCGCGCAGGCGGGCGTGCGCCACTCGCTGGTTGACCCGTACGCCTATGTCACCTCGAACGTGATGGGCCAGGTGGTGATGCTCGAGGCCGCGCGTGCGCTCGGCCGGCTTGAGCACTTCGTCTATGCCAGTTCGTCCTCGGTCTATGGGGGCAACACCAAGCTGCCCTTTTCCGTGGGCGACGAGACCGAAAGGCCCAATTCGCTCTACGCGGCCACAAAAAAGGCCGACGAGCTGATCGGGCACACCTATGCCCACCTTTATGGGGTCCCGTCGACCGGCCTTCGGTTCTTCACGGTCTATGGGCCCTGGGGGCGGCCCGACATGGCCGCCTTCCTGTTCACGGATGCCATCATGAAAGGCAAGCCGATACGGGTGTTCAATGACGGCAACATGTGGCGCGACTTCACCTATGTGGATGACATCGTGTCGGGCGTGCTTGCCGCCATGGCCCGCAAGCCTGCTGCCGCGCCGCCGCATGCGGTCTATAATCTTGGAAATCACAAGTCGGAAAAGCTTACCGACTTCATCGCCGAGATCGAGCATGCGCTGAACCGCAAGGCCAGCCTACAGTTCGAACCGATGCAGCCCGGCGATGTCGAGCGCACCTACGCCGACATCGACGCCTCGCGCCGCGATCTCGGCTTCGATCCGCAGACACCGATCCGCGATGGCATCCCGCGTTTCGTGCAGTGGTACCGCAGCTACTACGGCATCTGAGCTTATCCTGCCTGCGTCAGGCCTTCTGTGCGCCCGGCCTGCCCGCCTCGATCATGAACGATGCAAGTGTCTTGCCACCCGAGACCGGCGCACGCACGGTGTCCACCGTGCGCAGGTCGACCGCCATGCCCCTGGGATCGATGCGGCACATGACATAGCCACGCTCGCGGCTCTCGAAGTACTTCACATGCGGGTTCTCGGGCAGGAGGGCCGCAAACTGGTCATAGGAGACACCCGCCGAAGAAATCGAGGATGCGACGAGTTCGGTCGCCACGACGCGGCTGTCGCTGCGCGCGAAGTCCTCGCGGACATCGTTGACCCAAAAGGAGTGGATGTCGCCAGTCACGAACACCACGTTGGACGCCCGTCCGCGCGCCAGCGTGCCGATCAGGCGCTGGCGCGCCGAGGGATAGCCGTTCCAGTCATCCGTCCAGTGGCCTTCGTCGCCGTTTGGAGCCTTCTGCTTCAGCCGCGAGAACATCTCGCCATTGCCGATGATGTTCCAGCGCGACGATGAGCGCGAAAGCGAACTGTTGAGCCAGCGCTCCTGTGCCTTGCCGAGCATGGTGCGGCTGTCCTCGAACAGTTCGGGGCAAGCCTTGACGGAGACAACCTGCCCCCCGCCCCGCTCGGGCGTGCGGCAGGCCGCGGGCGAGCGATACTGCCGATTGTCGATCATCGTGACCTGCACGAGATCGCCGAACTGCGAGCGCTGGTAGAGCTGCATGCCGGTTGGGTCGGGCAAGGCGATGCGCCGCAGCGGCATGTGCTCGTAATAGGCCTGATAGGCGGCGGCGCGCCGTTTCACAAAGGCTTCGGGTTCCTGATAGTCCTCGCTCTCGAGGCCCTGGTAGTCATTGTCGACCTCATGGTCATCCCACGTCACGAGCCAGGGCGAGCGCGCGTGCGCACGCTGCAGCGCAGCGTCGGTCTTGTAGATGGCGTGGCGGTTCCGGTAGTCAACCAGCGAAACGGGCTCGGGTCCCTCGTGACGGCGCACCTGGTCACCCCACGAGGATTCGTAGATGTAATCGCCAAGGTGGATGACCAGATCCGGGTTGTCCGACGCCATCAGGTCGTAGGGCGTGAAATAGCCCTGTTCGAAGTGCTGGCACGAGGCAAAGGCGAAGCTGAAGCGGTCCATGGGTGCGCCGACCAGGGGCGCAGTCCAGGTTTTTCCGATCGGGCTTGCATCGCCGCGCGGCAGGCGGAAACGGTACCAGAAGGGACGGCCGGCCGGCAGTCCGCGAAGCTCCACATGCACGGCGTGGCCAAGCAGGGGCAACGCCTGCACCACGCCAGCGCGCACGATGCGTTGCATGGCCTGGTCTTGCGCGACCTCCCAGATCACGTCGATCGCCTCGCCGGGCGCTTCGATGACAGGGCCGTTCAATGTGGCGCGCGTCCAGATCACGAAACCATCGGAGACCGGGTCTCCGCTCGCAACACCGAGCGCAAACGGATCGAACCGTCCCTTGCGCCGGCTCGGGGCAGCGACCGTCGCGGGCGCCACCAATGCTGTGCTAATCGATGTGCCGGCTAGAGCTAGCGCCTGCTTCATCAACTGACGTCGCGTTTGGGCCATTTTCTCCATCTGCTTGTGCTCCCCGCCATTCATTTCCCCATTCCAGGCATGATTGTCGGCGAATTCCTCTCACGCGAAAAGTACCCGCCCAAAACTTCAGCAAAGCGTCATAAACTGTGTCGTCGATGTAACCGCATTGCAACTAAGCGACGCAACGAACCGTTTTTCGTGTGTCATCCACTTGCGGCAGCAGTCCCTTCATTGACATGTCACACAGACTTCACATTCACATGTTGTCGTCACGTTGAAAGTGGTCGGGACGGGTCGTTTCGATCATGAGGGCTTCATGGTTTCGTGGTCCGCCTAGGGTGCGCCTGCGAGGTTTGGGGTTTGGGGGCCAGCCGAAAGCTGGCGAAAAAATTGGGGATTTTCAATGAAACTGACACATCTGATGTGCGGCGCCGCCGCGTCTGCGTTGCTTGCCGGTGTTGCGTTCGCACAGTCCACGGGTACGCAGGAAGTTGAAAAGGTCGTGGTGACCGGCGAGCGCAGCGGCAAGGGCGGCGTCATCGTGAAGGAACAGCGTCCCAAGACGCGCTCAACCGTCACGGACACCTATCTCGGCAGCCAGGGCGCGGGGCAGACCGTGTTCCAGAGCATCAACCTGCTGCCGGGTGTCAGCTTCACCAACAGCGATCCCTATGGTTCGAGCGGCGGCAACGTTCGCGTCCGTGGGTTTGACGGCGCCCGCGTCTCTCTAACGGTGGACGGCATTCCACTGAACGACACCGGCAACTACGCCATTTTCACGAACCAGCAGGTTGACCCTGAGTACCTGGCCCGCGTGACGGTCAACACAGGCACGACCGACGTCGACAGCCCGACGGCCTCGGCGACAGGCGGCACGATCAATGTCGTGACCCGCAAGCCCTACAAGGATCTCACGCTGTCGGTGAATGCGGCCGGCGGTTCTTTCGACTATTCGCGCATTGTCGGCATCATCGATACGGGCGAGTATAATGGCACGAGTGCTTTTGCCGGCGTCTCGATGCAGGAGTACAACAAGTTCAAGGGCCCTGGCTCGCTCGAGAAGGTGCAGGGGAATGCCCGCATCTACCAGAAGGTTGGCGAGGAGAGCTTCATCTCGCTCATCGGCCACTACAACGAGAACCGCAACAATTTCTACCGCAACCTGAGCTATGCTGACATCGCCACTTTCGGTTACAGCTTCGACAACCTGGCGACATGTACGCGTGATACCGCCAATGGCGTGGCGGGCGTGGATGGGCTTGTCGACAACATCCAGAATGATGGCCTGACCACACTCGCCGGCGGCTCGAACAACATCCTGAACCCGGGAAGCTGCACGAACTACTTCGGGCTTCGTATCAACCCGTCCAATACGGGCAACATCCGTGCCCAGATGAACCTCAAGGTCAGCGATTCACTGCGCGTGACGATCGATCCGTCCTGGCAGTACGTCAAGGCCAACGGTGGTGGTACCAACCCGCTTTCCGAAACTGACCGCCGCCTCGGGCTGGCTGGACTTGATCTCAACGGCGACGGCGATACGCTTGACACCATTCGCCTCTACCAGCCCAACAATACCAACACGAGCCGTTATGGCATAACGGCGTCGCTGATCTGGCAGCCAGAGGGTCAGGGGACCTTCCGTTTCGCCTATACGGGTGACCACGGCCGCCACCGGCAGACCGGCGTCTGGAGCCGGCTCGACTCTGCGGGAAATCCGCAGAACGTCTTCAGTGCGCTCGACCAGGGCAGCCTGACGATCACGGGTACGGATGGCAATATCCTGCGCGGACGTGATCGCCTGTCTCATGCGATCCTTGAGCAGTTCTCTGCGAGCTACACGGACCGCCTGCTGGGCGACAAGCTGCTGTTCGATATCGGCGTCCGTATGCCCTTCTTCACGCGTGACCTGAACCAGTACTGCTTCTCGCAGGTGGGTTCGTCGAACGTAATCTGTACGCGAGAAACCTTTACCGATGCCGATGGCGACGGGATCGGAACGCTGGCAGGCCGTGGCGCGACGAACTACATCGCGCCGCTGACGCGCCAGTTCAACTATGACGCCGTGCTTCCAAACGTTGGCATCAGCTACGAGTTCGAGCCGTCGCACATCGTCTACGGCAGCTACGCCGAAGGCTTCTCGGCGCCGCGCACGGACAATCTCTACACGTTCGGCCTGAGCACCGGGACGACGACGGAAAGCGTCGGGATCGATACGATCCGCCCGCTCAACGTGCAGCCCGAGAAGACGCAGGCCTTCGACCTGGGCTATCGCTTCCAGGGTGACAGCGTCACGGCGTCGGCGGCGCTCTGGTACAACACCTTCGAGGACCGCATTGTCAGCGCGTTTGATCCGGACCTCGGCATCTCGGTTGACCGCAACGTCGGAGCCGTCGTTTTGCAGGGTGTGGATGTCGAGTTTGGCTGGAGGGCGACGGAAGCATTCTTCCTGTATTCATCGGTCTCGTACAACACGTCGGAATTGCAGGATGACATCCGCCTCGGCACCACGACGTTCCTGCCGACCAAGGGCAAGTCGCTTGTCGAGACCCCGGATTGGACTGCATCGGTTCGTGGTACCTATGATGTCAACCAGTTCGTCCGCGTTGGCCTGCAGGGCAAGTATGTCGGCGAGCGCTTCTCGACCGATGTGAATGACCAGACCGCGAAGTCCTTCATGACCTTCGATGCGGACATCCAGGTCGATCTGGCGTCGTTGGGGATCGGCAACATGATGCTGCAACTCAATGGTACGAACATCCTCGACGAGGAGTATGTTGGCAACATCTCCTCGCAGACGAATGCGCTGACGATCGATGTGGATCCGGGCCCGGGCGTGGTGAACCGCCCCGGCAGCAACCCCACCTACTCCGTGGGTGCGCCGCAAGCCTTCCAGATCCAGCTGAAGACCAAGTTCTGATCCGGTCCAGCATTCTGGTGACATGATGATGGAAGCGGGCGGCAGCATTGCCGCCCGTTTTCTTTTTTGGCACGCAGGCGTCACAAACAATTCATTTGAGGCCGATGGGGGCCGGGGTTAACTTTCTGTTGCTTGCCGTTCTGGCAGGCGACCTCCCTACGTTCTGCCCGGGGAAGAAGCGGATGCCCTCTGCTTCTTCCCTTTTTCTTTTGCTCGTCGTGCGCCCGTCGCGTGCGCGCAAAAAAGCCGGGGTATGCGAGACCCCGGCTTTCCATTTCACTTCGGCAACACCCTACCAGCAGAAGCGCCAGCGGTAACCCGCCCATTGCCGGGGCCAGCTAGTGTCGCGCCAGCGGTAGCGACTGCCATAGCCGTATTGCCATCGCGGGTTTGCGCTGCGCCAGCAGAAGCCGCGCTGGTCCCAGAACCACCAGGCGTCATCGTAGTACCACCAGTAACTGTCGTCGTAGAACCTGAGGGTGATGTACCAGCGCCAGCTGTCGTCCCATCCGCCGAAGTACCAGTGCGGATACCAATAGCGGCCGTCATAGAAGTGGCTGGACCGCCAGCGGGAGTGATGGCGTGCATCGCGCCAACGGTCCCGGTCGCGCCAACCATCCCGGTCACGCCAACCATCGCGGTCGCGCCAACCATCGCGGTCACGACGACCATCGCGGTCACGCCAACCATCGCGTTCGCGCCAGCGGCGATCGGGCGAGGCTCCCGGACCACCAGCGGGGCCCGGAGGGTTCTCCCAATTCGTGCCGGGGCCGCCGCGGGGTCCGGGCGGGTTCCCGTCGCGGTCGCGCCAGCGGCGGTCGGGCGAGGCTCCCGGACCGCCAGCGGGGCCCGGAGGGTTCTCCCAATTCGTGCCGGGGCCGCCGCGGGGTCCAGGCGGGTTCCCGTCGCGGTCGCGCCAGCGGCGGTCGGGCGAGGCTCCCGGACCGCCAGCGGGGCCCGGAGGGTTCTCCCAATTCGTGCCGGGGCCGCCGCGGGGTCCGGGCGGGTTGCCGTCCCGGTCACGACGGCGCTCGAAGCGCTCGCGCGCGTTGCCCGCGGGCGGAGCCGAAGTGTCAGGTTGCGGGGAGGCGACGTAGGGGGGCGACGCCGGGTTGGCGTCGTAATCCGGCGGGGTCTCCTGGGCGGCGGCAGGCTGCGCGACCAGGATGAGACCGGCCAGCGCAATCGTTGCAGTGGCAAATGCTCGTGTTTTCATGATGAACCCTCCAATCAAGTGGTTCGAGGATTGCTTTTGCGCCTTGCCGGCTGAATGGTGCATGAACAGCCTGTTTACGCCGTTTGGCGCTGCACCTTGCGGGGCCGGCGCCTTCGCTGCGAGGAGTGACCCGATCGCCATGAAAATCCTGCTTGTCGGCGGTGCCGGCTATATCGGCTCTGCTATTGCCTTCCACTTGCTGGACCAGGGCCACGAGCCGGGCGTATTCGATGATTTTTCCAGTGGCAGCCGTCAGGCGGTGCCCGCGGGCGTGTTCCTGAAGGAGGGCGACTGCGGCGACGAGACGGCTGTTGGCCAGGCGCTGGACGCGTTCAGGCCGGATGCGGTGATCCAGCTTGCGGCAGCGGTTCGGGTGGACGAATCGATGACCAATCCGCGGAAGTACTATTTCAACAACACCACGAAGTCGCTGAACCTGTTCCAGGCCTGCGCCGTGCATGGCGTGCGGGACATCGTGTTTTCGTCGACGGCCGCGGTCTATGGCGAACCGGCGCGCGAACTCATCGACGAGACGGTTCCCACCCTGCCCGTCAATCCGTATGGACACTCGAAGCTGGCATCCGAATTCATGCTGAAGGACATTGCGCGGGTCTCCGGCATGCGGGCGACGATCCTGCTCTATTTCAATGTCGCCGGGGCTGATCCGAAGATGCGCACGGGCCAGCGCACGCTTGAGGCCACGCACCTCGTGAAGGTTGCCTCGGAGGTTGCCGCGGGCTTGCGTCCGTTCCTCAGCATCTTCGGCACCGACTATCCGACGCGTGATGGCACCTGCGTGCGGGACTATGTCCATGTGATGGACCTGGCGCACGCGCACGCGCTTGCGCTCGTCAAGCCGGGGGCCGCGGGCGAGACGCGCATCTTCAATTGCGGCAATGGCACGGGGCACAGCGTTCGCGAGGTGGTCAAAGCTTTCGAGAAGGTGCTCCGCAAGCCGCTGCCAACCCGTGACATGCCCCGGCGTGCGGGCGACCCGCCGGCGCTTGCATGCGACTCCACAAAGCTGAAGCGGGCCCTCGGCTGGGCGCCGCAACATGGTTCGATCGAGACGATCGTCGAGACGGCACTGGCCTGGGAGCAAACGCTCAGGCACAAGATGACCGGCTGACTGCAAAAAAAAGCCCGGCACGGAGGAGCTCTCGCTCGCCGGTGCCGGGCATCAACCACCCTGGCTCAGTCGTGTGCATTGATGAAGGAGTTTTAACCTCGTCCCCCCGCACGTGTGCAATTGTCCTTGCTGCACAATTCACAGGGTTGTTGGTGTCTGCGCGCAGGACGCGCATCGACGGGAAGGGTCAATCTGAAGTGAGGCGTTACCGGTCATGAACCCTGCGGCGGCGGTGGCCGTGCAATCATCCCGCGCAGCAGTCGGGCTGAGTGTCCCTCTTTCCCGTCCCGCTTCGAACCACGTGCCACGCCCGCGCGAAGGCGCTCTGCGATCAGGACGCGGGCGGATGGATCGAGCTCGTCCCACACGATCACCGCGAGGTCGAACTGCATGGCGCTGAGCGCCGGATCGGACTTTGCCGTGCGCAGGCTCATGGCCAGCGCGCGTGCTGCGGGGGCCTTTTCCTGCAGGAGGCAATGCGCGACGGCGAGGCGCATCCACGCATGGGTATCGGCGGGTGCTGCGGCGAGCGCCACCCTGAGGTCGCGCACGGCCTGCGTTGCCAGTTGCTGTGCGCGGACCGATGTCACGCCCACGCGCTGGGCGCGGAGCAACTGGACCTGAGCCGCACGGGCGATGCTGGCGGGCTGGCCCGTGCGCCTGAGGGTCTGGCTGAGTGCCGCCAGTTCGGGATCTCCCACGGCCGCCCCGCGGGCGACGGCCTCGTAGCGGTTCCGTGGTTCGATGGCAGCTTCAGCGAACAGGGCCGACCAGACGGGAGGGAATGCGTGCACGGCCCAGAAGAGGATGGCGAGCGCCAGGACGGCCATCGGCAGGCCAAAGATCACGCCGTCGATCTGGGTCGTGTCGCGGGGCGGTGCGGTCATGGATCAGGCCCGGCGGGCTTGCGCCCCGGAGCCCGCGCCGTGGCGGCGGCCGCAACGATTGATGACCGTTCCGGATACGCTTGCACCCGCATCGCGCAGGCGCTTCACGCTTTCAACGACGGCTGCCGGCGGGGTCTCGTCCCAGCTGGCGACCACGAGGAATGTGTCGGCGACCCCGGCGAGGCTGCGCGCATCGGGATAGTCGAGCACCGAGGGCGTGTTGATGATCACCAGCGCATAGTGCTGTCGCAGCGCCTCCATGAGGCGACGGATGGACTGGGTTGCGAGGAGGTTGGCCGGATTTGCGCGCGGCGCGGCAAGCGGCAGGTATTCGAGCGGTGACTGGCGGTCTCGCCTGATCGCGTGGGCCAGGTCGCACTCGCCGGAGAGTACCTCGACAAGGCCGTCCTCGACCGGCGGGACGGCGAGGTTTGCCGGATTGTCGAACTGGCGCGCAACGTCGGCCCTGCGGAAGTCGGCGTCGACGAGGATGACACGCCCGCCGTCCCTCTGGGCCTCGCGCGCGGCGATGCGGGCAAGGCTGACGGCGAGCGATGTCGTTCCGGCGCCCTGCCCTGCCGCGGTCACGGCCAGTACCCCAACGCCTGCATGCTGCATGGCATCGGTGATCGTTGCATGAAGCGATCTCACTGCGGTCGTGACGGCACCGTGGGGATCGTCGAGCACGGCGTCGGTGATGCGACCGGACCTGGCGCGCTCGGGGACCATCGCGAGGTTGGACAGCTTCGCGGCGCGTTCGATCTCGGCGCTGCGGCGGATGCCGCCCTGCGCTGGCCCGCGCGCGAGCGCAACGCCGAAGGCGAGCATGGTCGACCCGAGGAGCGAAATGCCGAGGGTCATGGGCTGATTGGGAAATACGGGGCTGTCGGGTGGCATGGCCTTCTGCGTGACGCGAATGCCAGCGGCATGGCTTTCGACGGCCTCGCCGGGGACAAGCGTGCGCGCCAGCATCGTCTCGTAGCGCGTGCGGTCCGCCTCGACCCTTGCCTCGAGTTCCGCGAGGCGTTGCGTGGCCTGCGGGTCGCCGGACCCGGCAATGGCTGCGGCAGGCGCGCGGCTGTCAAGCGCGGCAAGTGCACGACGTGCGGCGGCCACCTCGTTCATGATGGTGTCGGCAGCGCCGCGGATGACCGTGTCGATGCGCAGGTCGAGCTGGCGCCGTTCCTGCTGCAGGGCGATGGTCTCTGGATGGCTGGCCCCGAAAGTGGCTGCGAGTTCCTGCTCGCGCCGGGCCATGTCTGATTGCTGCCGGCGCAGGGTGTCCATGCCAGGGATGCCCGCGAGGCCTGCAACAGTTTCGAGGCCTGCACCGCGGCGCAAGACATCGGCGAGCTTGCGCTGGCGGGCCTCGAGCGCCGAGAGCCGGCGGCGGGCGGCTTCGCGCTCGGCTTCGGTCCTTGCATCGGCTGCCGGCGGGGCGGCGGCTGCGGCGATCGCAAGCGACGCGCGGTGCTGCTCAAGCATGTCCTGCGACAGGCGCAGCTGCCCTGCGAGCTGGGCCAGCTCGGCGGCCGGACCGGCGCCCGTGCCCGCCAGCGGCTGCTCGAGTGGCAGCTGCGCGGCGACGGCGTTCGCGATGCGAGCGGCCTTTGCAGGATCCTCGCTGCGGAAGGTGATGCGGATGGTGTTCGTCCCCGCTGGGGTCACGTCAAGCCGCGCCGCGAAGGCGGCCAGCAGGGGCGGCTTGAGTGTCAGGGTTTCCGTGCCGGCCGGGACCTCAATGTCACCGCGTGGCCGCGACGAGGTGAACCAGGTAGAGATGCGATAAAACGAGCGGCTGGTCAGAGCCGTGTTGATCTCGGGATCCCGCGTCAGGTTGAGCTTGAGAATGACCTTTTCCGCCAGCGCCCAGGACTTCAGCGTTGCCACGCGCTGGCTGATCTCCGCGCCAGGCTGCTCGACCGCGATGACGGTCGTTGCCTTGTAGACCGGCGTGAACTGCAGCATCACGAAGAAGCCGAGGGCCATGCCGAAGGCCATCACGGCGGCGATGGTACCGAGGCGCGAGCGCAGGACCTGCAACACCGGTGGATGGCTGCGGCGCGCGACCGTCGGCTTGTCCGTCGACGGGATGGGGGCCGCCACCGGTGGGACCCTGAACGGCGGTGGTGCATGCTTTGCGTCGGTGGTCGGAGCACCGGGGGCTGCCGGCCTCGCCGGGGGCCCCGGCGGCTGGTGTTCCGGAATGCGGAAGGCATTCATGTCCTGCTTGATCATGGCGCGACGGACCGTGTCCCGGGCCGGACATGAACCGGCGGAACCTGCTCAGGCAGGACAATGGCGGCAACCACCATGCTTCCCACGACTTCTCCCACGCCTGCCGACGGATCTTCGTCCGTTTCAGCGGGCCCTTGCGTTCAATGCACTTCAACCGGGCCGTCGCGGCCTTGCGGCCGGCGGCGCATTTCCTTTTCGCCCGTCATCGCGGCACCAGCGAAAAGCCCGGACCGCCGAGGACGAGAAAGGATCCGTCAAACCGCGCGCCTGACGGACCGGCTGCGCGACGTGGCGGCCTTGCGAACAACCGACCCCGCGCAAAGGCAACGTCGAGATCGTGGCCCTGCCCGCTTGCGGCCTTGAAGACGGCGAAGGCGGCCTGAGGGGCTCGGGCCGCTGCAGCGGCCGCGTCGCAGTAGCCGCGTTCAGCCAGGGCGTCGACGGCGCCGAGGGCCTCGGCGATCTCGCCGGGCTGCAGGTTTTCGCTGCCCGTGTAGGCCTCCACGCTGGCGAGGATGGCCTGCGTCGTGCCGGCGGTGCAGATTTCCTGCAGGAGGCGCCGCGGGGCGTCGTCCGCCGCCCGGGCGGATGACGGAACAAGTGCGAGCGCGATCAAAAAGGCAGTAAGCCGCACGGGGCGAAAGTCCTTGCTACAGTGATTCGCTGATCAGTTTACCTTTTCGAGACGCGATTGCCCTACCGCAAGCAGGTTGCAGCCTGCGGGTAACAACATCTTGTGCAAGGTTCGTTGGCTGGTTAACGCGTCAGGTCGAGACGAGGCGACGCTCGCGGCCTTCGAGCACGAGGGCCGTCAGCCGTCCGGTGAAGAAGGCGCCGGTGTCGATCCCGATCCTGTTGTCGCGAATGACAGGCTCGTGGCCCGGCGTATGGCCGTGGACCACCACGCGGCCAAAGTCCGCGTCGGAGGTCAGGAACTCGTCCCGGATCCACAGGAGGTCGTGCTCGACCTGGTCCTCGAGGGACACATAGGGACGCAAGCCCGCGTGCACGAAGAGGTAGTCCCCTTCGATGTGGCGCAATTTCAGGTTCTTCAGGAAATCGAGATGGGGCGGCGGCAGCGCCATGGCGAATGCCGCGCGCGTATCATTCCAACTGGACCCTTGCGCGTGGATGACGCCATAGCTTCGCAATGTCTCGATGCCGCCGAAGCTTCGCCACAACTCCCCCACCAGCGGGCTGCTGACGAACTGCAGCATGGCTTCCTCGTGATTGCCCTTCAGGCAGATGGTCGTGAACCCGTCAAAGCCCTGCAGAAGCCGGTCGATCACTGTCGCGCTCGCGGGACCACGATCGACATAATCACCAAGAAATACCAGCACTTTACGACGGCACTGCGACCGCGCGGCGATGGACGATAGCTGCTTCCACAAGTCTTCAAGCAGATCGATGCGGCCGTGGACGTCGCCGATCGCAATGACGAGCGTGTCGTGCGGAACGGCTGCACGTGCGGGCTCTACTCCGGGCGATGAATTGCGCCTGAAGAGCCCTGCCACCTTCCGGATCCATGCGCTCATTCAACGATCCCCAAAACCTGCCGGAACGAATCGGGATGCAGCCCGTGCATCGGAGCCTGAACGAGCGATGGATCGGATGCCAGTGAACGTCTTGGGCGGTTCGGCGGGCGAACCCCTGCCGTCCGGGTCTCCCGGTGCCCGGGGCGGTCGCGCGTTGTGCTCAAGTCCGGCCCTCCACAGGCAACACAACCAGAAGGCGCATTATCTTGAACCGCATCGCTCTTTTTTGTTAACGTGGCGGCATTGCCTCGCCCCTGACGGCGTTCGCCTGCCTGGAAATACGCCTATGGCGCGATTGCCACCCTTATTTTTGGCTGTTTCGTCTCGGTTTTCTTTGTTTCCAATGGAACATGTGGTTAGACGACATTCTCGATGATGTTTTTGAGACACATAACAACTCAAATGAGACGAACCGCCTCGGAAACATATTGCTGCGTGCTCGCCCTCGCCCTTAGCATGACCAGTGAGTGCAAGAGGGGAACGGTGCGAGCCGAAACTCCTTGAGCGCATCGTATTTGCACCGCCCGGACAAGTACGAGTTGCACACCGACTTTTTTGGGTTTGGGGCAAGCGGGCAACGATAAAGGGGGTTCCATCGTGTTGGATCTTGTTGTGAAGAAGACGTTTAAGTCCGCACTCCTGGCAGGTACAGCTGCGGCTGCTGCCATGGTTGCGGTTACTGTTCCTGCCATCGCGCAGGATGGTGATAAGGTTGAAAAGGTGACCGTCACCGGGTCGCGCATCAAGCAGCGCGATTTCAAGTCGATCAGCCCGATTGCCACGGTTGGTGCGAAGGACATCGCGCTCACGGGTAGCGTGAACGTCGAGTCGCTGCTCAATGAACTGCCGCAGGTCGTTCCCGGCCTGACCATCACGTCGAACAACCCGTCGCTGAACGGCTTTGCGACAGCCGACCTTCGCGGTCTTGGCGTCGGCCGCACGCTGGTCCTTATCAATGGCCGCCGCGCGAACCCCTCTGACCGTTCGGGTGCCGTCGACCTCAACACGATCCCGACCGCGCTCATCGACCGCGTCGAACTGATCACCGGTGGTGCTTCGTCCGTGTACGGCGCCGACGCCGTTGCCGGTGCGATCAACTTCATCATGAAGGACGACTTCGAGGGCGTGCAGGTCTCGGCCTCGCGTTCGCAGGCTGAGGACGG
>Ga0172372_10000365_pt1 | contig 70205 bp, 52 predicted proteins | sample LakKiv5m_2_FD_114544 | JGI IMG/M metagenome (GOLD analysis project Ga0172372, IMG submission 114544) | Freshwater microbial communities from Kabuno Bay, South-Kivu, Congo - kab_092012_9.5m | ecosystem: Environmental > Aquatic > Freshwater > Lake | place: Democratic Republic of the Congo...
AATTGACCAACTGAAAACAATATTTTTAACTAAAAAAGTGAATAATTTTTGGCAAAAACTACCTAAAAACTTTTCAGTACTCGCCCCGATGGAGGATGTAACTGATGTTGTCTTTAGAGAAATTATCAATGAATGTGGCAGGCCAGATGTGTTTGTAACTGAGTTTACTAATTGTAGTGGGGTGCAAAGTGTAGGAGGAGCTAGAGTGATTCATCGTTTAAAATATTTTGAGACTCAAAGGCCAATTGTGGCTCAGGTATGGGGAATAACACCTGAGGATTATTTTAAAACGGCCAAATTGATAGTTGATTTGGGTTTTGATGGCATTGATATAAACATGGGTTGCCCGGTGCCTAGGGTTATCAAGCAAGGTGCTTGTTCAGCACTGATGAAAAATCCAACTCTAGCTAAAGAAATTGTGATGGCAACCAAGGAAGGTTTGGCTGGCAAAATTCCGCTATCGATAAAAACAAGAATTGGTTTTAAAACCATTGATACCCAAAATTGGATCGGTTTTTTACTAAAAGAATGTCGTCCACACGCCTTAACAATTCATGGCAGAACTGTTGCAGAATTATCCAAAGTGCCAGTTCATTACGAGGAAATCGGTAAAGCAGTAGATATAAATAATCAGTTGTTCCCTTTAATTAGAGAACAAGAAGGCACAGATGCTTTTAAAACAGTAATTATTGCCAATGGCGATATTTTGACCTTGGATCAGGGTAGGGCACTAGCTAGTCAATATAGTTTTGACGGGATGATGCTTGGGCGGGCAATTTTTAGCAATCCATATCTTTTTAATCCAGATATTACTCAATATAGGCCGAGGGCTACCGGTCGGGGAAACCCCTCCCTAGCACAAGTCAGCGAAGGTAGCTTATTTAATACAAAAACAAATCTGCCGATTACTCCACAGGATCGAATTAACTTGGTTTTAAGGCATTTAGATTTGTGGGAAAAAACTTGGGGCGAGACTAAACCCTATCAAATTCTAAAAAAGTATTTTAAAATCTATATCTCTGGGTTTGCTGGCAGCAGTGATTTACGCCAAAAATTGATGGAAACTAAAACGATTGAGGAGGCTAGGGGAGTGCTAGTGGATTATAATTCTATTGGTGAAAGTGCCTTTGGCATACCGAAATAACAATTAACCTAAATATTAGGCAGGCAAGCGGTGCCCCTACAAACAACAATTATTTTTTAGATCCTGAAACAAGAGAAGCAATGACAATTGAATTTAAAAAACAAGAGCAGCAATTACGAGAAGGAAAGAATTAGCATCTTTTATCAAGAAAATTAATGACTGTTAGGCAAACACCTGCTTTCTACTTTTTACAAAAACTTGACTAACAAAGGCGATTATTTAAGAGTTAAGCAAAGATATTTTCATATGTTATCATCGGAGTTAGATGTGCTGCAATTTTGGCAGGAACAAAAAATTTTTCAAAAATCACTGGACAAAACTAAATCAGGAAAACCCTTTGTATTCTACGATGGGCCGCCATTTGGGACTGGATTACCTCATTGGGGACATATCATGGTTTCCCAAGTCAAGGACAGTGTTTTACGCTATCAAACTCAAAAGGGTAGGTATACTCCTCGGCGCTGGGGTTGGGATTGCCACGGAGTTCCTGTAGAAAAAATTGTGGAAAAAGATTTTAATATTCAAGACAAAAGAGAAATTGAAAACAATATTGGCATCGAAAGATTTAACCAAGTATGCCGAGAAAAAGTGCTGATGTATGATGGTGAATGGCGAAAAGTCATTGAAAGAATCGGCCGTTGGGTGGATATGGACGACCAATATAGAACCATGGACAATGAATACATAGAGTCAGTTTGGTGGGGATTGGGTCAGCTTTGGCAAAAGGGTTTGTTGTTCAAAGATTATCGCATTAGCCTGTATTCCCCGTCTGTTGGGGTTCCTTTGTCGCATACTGATGTTGCCATGGAGGTCAAATATGACAACGAAACCATCAACACGCCAATTGTCAGGTTTAAAGTTGCTGAAATTTCTACTAAAAAAATCGTCAACAAAGTTTTGGAGCAGGTTTCCAGCAATCACAGTGAACAATTGCGACTTAAAATTGATGTTGAAAAACGGGTAGCCAGCTTGGAAAAGGGAGTTGTCTCCAAAAAAGCCCGATTTGAAGAGATAATTAAGAGTGGTTTGCCAGAATTTGACGCCATCGATTGGGACAATTTTCACACCGAATTGGAAATCAGCGAAGAGCTAAAACATCTAAAAAATCAGTACGAATTGATTCTGGAAAATATTGATACTTTGAATAAGTTAGAAAAAGTTTTAAGCAGTAATTTACCTTTAAACTTACTTTCTTGGACCACAACCCCGTGGACTTTTCCGGCAAATGTAGCCCTGGCAGTCGGTGAAAATATAGAATATTCGATGTATTATTTGGGAGCGACCAGTGAATTGGTTTTGTTGTCAGAAAAGCAATCTGTGCCGATTTTGTCGTTACAACTACATGAAGCTGTAGTTAATTCTCCAGAATTACAAGAGGACCTAGCTAGAGCCAAGGACTCCAGTGAATATTTCTCCAAAATTGGGGTAGATATTGTAAAAATTGTCAGTTTTACCGGGGCCGATTTAGCCGGTTTAGAGTACCTGCCACTATTTGAACCAACCCAAAAAATTGATTCTTACGAGGAAAAAGCCAATATTTTTAAGGTTTATACCGCTGATTACGTGACCGACGACGAAGGTACCGGCATAGTCCAGACAGCACCTGCCTATGGTCAAGATGACTTTGAATTAAAACAAAAATGGAATTTACCAGTTTTAACTTGTTTGAACGACTCAGGAGAAGTTCGCGACGATTTGAACCCGGAATTAAAAGATTTGTTTGGCCTGCATTATCTGGATGCTAATGATAAAATGAACGATTTATTGGATAAAAAGGGGCTCTTGTTCACCACATTTTTACATACTCACCGAGTCCCTGTGTATGATAGAGACGGCAAAAAAGTCTATTATAGTAGCCAAGAAGGCTGGTTTATCGCTGAAACAAAACTGCGAGCCAGAAGTTTGGAATTGAATGAAGAAATTAGCTGGCACCCAGAAAGCCTGAAACATGGTCGTTTTGGAAAAGGCCTGGAAACCGCACCAGAATGGTCTATTTCTCGATCCAGATATTGGGGAACACCGTTACCGATTTGGCAAACTGCCGACAAAACCAAAACTTTATTTATCGAAAGCCTAGAAAAGCTTGAAAAATACGCCATCAATCCGATTTTCAAAATTATCAATACTCCAGACTTAACTCCGGCTTTGTATGAAAAAGGCGGTACAGTTTTATTTGCCGATTCGACAACCAAGCTACCACTGGGCATAAATGCCGTTCAATATCGGAGTAAAAATTTGAGCGAATTACGCAAGCAAAAAGACCTAAATATGAAGATTTTTGCCGTACATGCCCAAAACATGTTGGATGAAATGCTGGATTTGTTTGGTAAATACAATAATGTTCAACTAATTTTTAACAAATTAGAACAACAATTGTGGACGACCTGGCTACTTACTCTGCATCCAGACAGCAAAAAAATAACCAAAACCTTTTATTTTTACAAATCACTAGTCGAAGACGAGGGTGAATTTAATCCAATAGGTGGCATTAAGATGTTAGATATGCATCGACCTTATATCGATCAAATCATTCTAAAAGACGAAGTTGGCAACGTTTACAACCGAATTACCGATGTTCTGGACACTTGGGGAGATAGTGGCTCGATGCCTTGGGCCTCACTTCATTATCCGTTTGAAAACAAAGACTTTTTTGAGCAAACTTTCCCAGCCGATTGGATTATTGAAGGCCAGGATCAGACCAGAGGTTGGTTTAGGGTTTTACATGTAATGGCAACCGGTGTGCACAACAAACCTTCATTTAAAGAAGTAAACACAACAGGTTTGATTTTAGCTAAAGATGGTCGAAAAATGAGTAAATCCAAGAAAAATTTCACTGATCCCAATATTTTACTAGATAAATTTGGTGCTGACAGTGTCCGAAATTACCTTTTATCTTCGACTCTTTTACAAGCTGATGGCCTAAATTTTAACGATGACGATTTGCAAACTACCTTTAGAGAAACCACGTTATTACTTTCAAACAGCACTCAATACATCAAATTTGTTCTAGAACAGCAAGCCCACAGAGCACTTCCAACTAAAATTAATCACCCTCTAAATAAATGGTGGCAGGCTTATACCAATGATTATGTCCAAAAAATTGATCAGCATATGGAAAATTTTGAAATCGACGAAGCCTCCAAGCTGATTATCCCTTATATCCGGGACTTTTCCACTTGGTATATTCGCCGCAGTAAAGACCTTTTGGCTGATTATGGGGCAGAAGTGGCAGCCACATTGGTATTAACCGTCAAACTTTTTGCTAAGGCTACTGCTAGTTTGCAGCCATTTAACATGGAGCGGATTTGGTCGGCAATCAAGGATAATAAAGACCAAGAGTCTGTCCATCTTACAGATTTCCCAGTTGTCGAGGAATTGACAGATAAACAGCTGGAGTCTCTTACTATGATGGATAAACTTCGGGAAATGGCCAGCAGTATTCACGCGCTCAGAAAAGAAAAAAATATTCGGGTTAGACAACCACTTTATGCTGATTTTAAGGGAATAAAACTAGAGCAAGGTTTACTGGAAATGTTAAAATTTGAATGTAATTTATTGGAAAATGATTTATCGAAAACCGAGGGTCAGATTTTTGAAGCCGAGTCCGAATATGGGTTGATTAAAGTCGATTTGGTGGTCGATTCAAGCCTTAGCGTGCTTGGATTTACTAGAGATTTTGAAAGAGGAATCCAGTCGTTTAGAAAGCAACAAGGCTTTAAACCTGGTGAAATAATTGCCATGAAATTTGAGCCAGTTGATGTCAAAGAAGAAGAAATTTTTGCTCAAGTTATTCAAAAAACTGATTGGGATAAGCTCTGTGTGGAGGTTAAATGGGTCAAAGGTTTAGATGCTAAAATCAATAAAAGTTTTGAGGTTAAAGAACTTTGTAAAGTTTTGGTAGATGCCTAGAAATGCCTATTAATTATTAACTTTAAATTAAAACAGAATATACAAGTTTTGTAGAGGTTGGTTATTGTTAGAGATCCTGAAACAAGAGAAGCGATGACGGGAGCGGGCTGTGGGGCTTTGGGTCGAAATAAATCCGACCTGTTCAGCGTACAATTTCGTCTACGCCTTCTCTCAATCGCCGTGGGGCTTGGGGCCTAACCTACAGGTCTGGACTAAATCCAGCCCCATTCGGTTCGCTTTCTTCGAAAGCTAGCTTTTTGTCTCAGGGGCGGGCTCTCAATCGCCGTGGGGGTCTGGGCAGAGCAAGTCTGCCCGTTCTAGCTTGGTTGTCACCAGCTTTTCTCTCAATCGCCGTGGGGCTCTACATTCCTAGTTCGAATCGGATTTCTTCATCAATCAGGTCTTTATTCCAGGGTGGATCCCAAACTAAGCGCAAATCTACCTCATCAATAAAATCTAAGTTCAACAAGCTGTCTTCAATTTGCTCTGGTAAAATGTCGATAGCTGGACAATTTGGGGAGGTTAGGGTCATGATTATCTTTACTCTATTATTTTCTAGGATTTCTATCCCGTAAATTAAGCCTAAATCCCAGATATTTACCGGTAATTCCGGATCCAGAATAGTTTTTAAAACAGTTATTATTTGTTTATTTTTTTCAACTTTGGTCATAAGTGAAGTTTGTTTTTATTTTATATTTGGTCAATTAGATCCTGAAACGAGAGAAGCAATGACGGGCAGGCGTCTAGGTCTTCTCTCAATCTCCGTGTGGCTTTGGGCTCACCTACAGGTCTGGACTAAATCCAGCCCCTTTCGGTTCGCTTTCTTCGAAAGCTAGCTTTTTGTCTCGCCGACGGGCTCTCAGTCGCCGTGGGGCTTTGGGCCAAAGTAAATTTGGCCTTTTCGTGCCTAGCTTTGCTGGCAACACTCTCAGTCGCCGTGGGGCTCTTGCACTAACAAAAATTATTGTGTATAATAAATTATAACAGACAAAATATGTCCAAAATTCAACAAAAACAAAACTCCACAATTTCCATAAAGCAAAGTATCTTTACAAGAATTTCAAAAGAGTATTCAGAGTATTTAGAAACATATCCTGGAGCTCAAGTAGGTGTGATTATGGCTCTTTTATTGATGGCTGTTTCGATCACCTTCTTTTTACTACAAATTTTATAATCAATTAAAAAAATGTTGCAAGTAACTTTTTGTGGAGCTGCAAGAACCGTCACTGGTTCCATGTATTTTTTGGAATATATAGGACCCAATGGCGACACATTTAAATTTACTGTTGATGCTGGGATGTTTCAGGTGGGTAACAGTTTAAGCCTATTTAAAACCAATTCTCACCTATTGTTTGACCCAAAATTATTGGATTGTGTGGTGCTTACCCATGCTCATTTGGATCATTGCGGCCGCTTGCCATATCTAGTTAAAAATGGTTTTGGTGGTAAAATTTACTCATCAACCCCAACCAAACAAATTGCTGAGGTGGTTATGCGCGACGCGGCTAAACTGAGTACCGATGATCCCGATAAAGGACAATATTATTTCGATCAAAAAGGTCTTTTTAAAAAGGATTTAACCAAAAAAAAGCCGTTAAATGAAGATTCTGGAGCCGAAATTCCTCTAGATGGAATTAAAGAAAATTTGGGTCTTTACACTGAAAAAGACGTGGACACAACCATGTACAGATTTATAAACTACGAATATCACGAGCCGTTTAAAATTCATCCCAATTTGCAAGTGGAGTTTTATGATGCTGGTCATATTTTAGGCTCTTGTTATGTGGTGATTACCGAGATTTCCAGCGGACAAAAAGTGGTTTTTTCTGGTGATTTGGGTAACCGCAACAAGCCTATCATTCATGATCCAGAACTGGCTTCACAGCTAGATGATATCACTCATATTTTTGTAGAAACTACCTATGGCAATAGGCTTCACGGCAAACAAGATCCAAAAACTAAATTGCGAGAAATTTGTTATAAAAGCCTTTCAAATAGAGGACAAGTGCTGATTCCATCTTTTTCCGTGGAAAGAGCTCAAGAAATCATCTATTACCTGGTGGAGTTGATGCGCGAAAATAAAATTCCGCAGGTGCCTATATTTTTGGACTCGCCAATGGCTAGCAAGGTTTTGAAAATCATGTTATCACATCCAGAATTGTATGACTCTCATATGCTTGATAACATCGAGGATAACGAGCATCCTTTAGTTTATACGAAGTTAAAAATACTTGAATCAGCTAACGATAGTAAGACCTTGAACGGTTACGACCAGCCTTGTATTATCATCGCTGGAAGTGGTATGCTGAATGGTGGTAGAATCATAAAACATCTCAAATTTCATGTGCAAAACCCACAAAACACACTAATTTTCGTTGGATATCAAGCAGATGGGACTTTGGGTCGAAAGATTTTGGAAGGTGAAAAAAACATCACAATTGAAGGAGCTGAATACGAAGTAGCCATTCAAATCGAAAAAATTAACGAATTTTCAGCCCACGCTGATCAACCAATACTCCGTGATTGGCTTAGTAAATTGCTTTTAAATCAAAACAATCAGATTAAACCAACTGTCTTTTTGGTTCATGGTGAAAAGGTCGGCTCTGAAGGATTGCAAATAGAATTACAAAAAAGTTATGGTGATAGAATTAACACCTATTGGCCTTTTTTTGGGGAAAAAGTTGTGTTGTGGGAGGGGAAGTAGCCTAAAAATTGTCTTAGATAAAAGCTAAATTGACAAGCTTAGTATTGAAAAGTATATCAACTTAAATGTCTTTGACAGAAAAAATTAAAGCCGAATTGTTTCGTAAGTTTTTTCATTTTGGGGTAGTTTTTGGTCATTTTATAATTATTTCATTTATCAATTTTTGGTTGGGTTTTGCTCTACTGATACTGGGCCTTGTGGTGGTGTATATTTTTCGGCATTCCAAAGTTAGCAAATTTGCCAATTCTACCCGCAAACGTTCATTGGGTCAGTATTATTTATTTGTGGGGTTGATCCTAGCCAATTGTATTTACATATTTTATCCTAATAATCTGGCTCTGATTTTTGCTTATTTTGCCCTTGGAATTAGTGATGTTATTGCAGGGTTTGTGCCTTACTTTATGGCCGAAAAGACCAAGATCAACGGTAAAGTAGAAATATCCACCACCAGTTTATTATATGCCTCTGTAGTTTTTGGTATTCTAAATTTGATATGTTTATTATTTTTTAGACTTCCTTTAGTAAAGGCCATTTTTGCTACACTCTTGCTTGGTATGATAGAGTTTTTTAGCCGAAAAGGTAGCGACAATATTACAGTTCCAATTCTGGGGTATTTGATTGTTTTACTTTTAGTTTAACAATAACAAAATTCATGAAGTAATTTTTTGGTATGAATATTATAGTTGCCATTCCCGTTAAATCGGAAATGTATTTTATACTGATTTAAAATTTAGTATAGATACCCGATCAAGTTGGTATGACAATTTTTTATTTGTTTGCTTTTATAAAGAATGTATTTACTCCTCAGGACTATCAAAATAACCAATATTGGTGTCTTTTTCAGTAATTGCTAGTTCTACTTGGTCGGAAAATAGTTGATAATTGTCATTTTTAGAATTTCGATGCGATAATTGCAATTTAAGAGGTTTTTGTAGGTTTTTGATACTCACATATAAACTTACCCCTAAAGACTCCTTAGAATAAAAATTATGAAGCCGACTTGAGGGCAGGGTACTCACAAAGGCTAATCCAGCTCTAAATGTACTTGCAGTCAAAAAAGCCAGGTCTCGAGCGTCATAATACAAACTATTTTGCTCCTGAATATAAAATGTATTAGCTTCGTCGATAACAATAATTTGACCCAGATTTTTAAATGGTAAAAATAATCCGCTTCGAGTGGTGAAAATAATTTTTTGATTGTAATTTTCAGATTCGGTTAAAACTAATTCTTTGACACAGATTTTGGACTTGGCTGAAACATCGCCACTGAAATTTAAAATTTGCAAATTATGTTTTGAAACGAGCTCATTAAATTCAGAATTTTCTTTTAAAGCAGATAATATTTTGTCTAATAACTTTTTTTCTGGAAAGACCACCAAGACTTCCTGATTAAATAAATGTTTTTGGGTATTTATATTAATCTGACTACGTATAATGTATATTATACGAACTAAAATATCTTTTTCAATATAAAACTGAGGTTTACCTGTAAAAGCCCTATTCAAAGCATTTTCTGGCTGTTGTGTATTGTTTGTCGTATTCGCATCTGAGCCAGAATTATTAACAAGAAACTGGTCTTGCAAAATTAGCCAATCTTTTTTGGTTAACAGTTTTAGTGGTTGTAAAAATGCGTCCAAGACAATATTTATTGAATTAAAAGTATTTTGAGCGATAATCTTGATCAATTTTAGTTGGTCTGAAGTAAAAATGTATGGAAAAGTTTCGGAAATTATTTTAGTCTTTTCACTGTCAAAGTTATTATCATTCAGTTGCCCCAGTATTACTCCAAAACAGCCTTTATTTCGAAGTGGTACTTTAACAAGACTCCCCTTTACAATGTCTAATTCAGATTTATAGGTCAAAACCTCACTCGGGATTTTTTGATTTAAAAGGACTTCGTAAAAATACATGAATAGATTCTGGTTTACAATTCCTTGGTAGTATCAAGTCTGCTTTTGGCTACAAATCCCATAAATAAGCCAATAAATGCACCGATTAAAATCCCTGCTAAAATATTAAAAAAGAAAATTGAAATTGGGTTTGAAAAAAAGTTAAAAACTTGATCTGTGGTTTGTTGGCTAATTCCGGCCTTGGAATAAGATTCTTGAATCTGTAAATAAAGGTTATCGTATATTTTTTGGTTCAAATTGTATCTATAAGCGGCTTGGACGATTCCAGCAACACACCCGGCACATAACATTACAAGTAAGGTAAATTGAAAGGTTTGTTTGAAGGTAAATTTTTTTAAAATAATTGCTTTGTTTACCAAATAGATAAGTATTCCTGTGGCGATAAATGTTAAAAATGTGGCTGAATTTCTAACAAATGGATACAGAATGTTCTCCATGAAAACAGCCATGCAGTAGTAGGCAGTGTATTCCCAATAGATAGGCTTTTCTAAACTTTGTGAGGCTTTGCTCATTTTAATTAAAATTGGAGGCAACGACCGGGTTCGAACCGGTGTAAAGGGTTTTGCAGACCCGTGCCTAACCACTCGGCCACGTCGCCATTGACATTTATATTATTTTTTACAAACTCTTATTCGTCAAGTATTTCACATGTCCTTTAAGTTAAAAAAAATAACTGGTAATCAGTTGTTCACCCCGAGTTTGTTATTAGGTATTTTGTTGGTTAGTTTTTATATTTCCAGTATTGATTTAGTCGAAAAAACCTATAATTATGGCTTTATTTTGGCGGTTAGTGGCGTGGTTTTAGTTTTAAAAACCTACATTGCCCTGTTTGGCAGCCTGGAGACAAATTTGAAAGCAAAAAAAGGTATTTTAGCAGCCACTTTGTTACTACTTGGAGTGGTCCAGTTTTACTTGGGTTTTGTGTCGGTTGATTTTTTAACTATTGATAAATTTCCCCAGAACACAGTTTCGGTGGTTTTGGCAGCAGAAGTGGTTTTTGCGGTTACTTTGTTTTTAACCAAAAATGTGAATCTCTTAAAGTTTAGTTTAGTGTTTATATTTTTATTATTTATTTCCACTGTTAGTTTGTATTTTAAATGGTTTGAAAAAAGCCCGGATTTGTTTATTTTATCGCAACAATTGATTGCTTATATTGTTATTATTGGTCAAACTATTGGACTATTTATGACCATGAATTTTTATTCTGAGCATCGGGAAGGTAATTGATTAGTGTTTTTGACGTATTAAAAGCAAGAATTCTTGGTAAATGTAGGACATCATTTTTGTTTTTGAGATCCTCAAACAAGAGAAGTAATGATAGGCAGGGGGCTTGAGGTCGGAATAAATCCGAGCTGGTTCAGCGTACAACTTCGTTTATGTTTCCCTCAATCGCCGTGGGGCTTGGGGCTCACCTACAGGTCTGGACTAAATCCAGCCCCATTCGGTTCGCTTTCTTCGAAAGCTAGCTTTTTGTCTCAGGGGCGGGCTCTCAATCGCCGTGGGGCTCTAGTCGGGCAAAGCCCTCCTGTTCAGCATACACTTCGTTATGCCTTCTCTCAGTCGCCGTGGGGCTTTGACTATATCGTATTTTTAAGCTAGTTAAATTATTGATGAATCGAACTGACTATTTGAGTGATTCCCAGGGTGATTTTTCCCTTCCAAATGGTTTTTTTCAAAATCCTGGAGGTGGAAATATAAATTCTGGACTAAAACCGGTCAATCCTGGTAATGTGACTTCAACCAGAAGTGTACGCCCAAATTCAACTTCCCTACCCCCACAACTGCCAATAAATCAACAGACTCCTACAAATAGCTTTGAAAATACAACTCAAACTAACCAGATTGAAAACAAAAAAAGAGGTTTTAATTTTGGCCATATCAACCCATTTATCAAGAAAAAAGCTGATGAAAATATTTCAGGAACCTCACCTCGTCAAAATTCACCACAACTTCCCCTAGCCGATGGTCGTTATGATGGCAGTCCAACACAACCAATTAATGTATATAATCCTTATTTAAATAGGCAAAACAGCCAACCACCCTACCCCGGATACCCATATTTACAGCAAAATCCACAGCCTCTGATTAATCGCCAAGTTCCTACTAATTTTCCACCGCATCCTCAAAATACTTTACTAAATTATCAAAGCCCTCAGTATTTACCTCAGCACTTACAAAACTCAAATAATATTAATATTCAAGCTGAACAGGCCAATTTGGAGCATCACCGACTAATGGCCGAAAGTAAGGCTCATATTGCTAAAGAAAAACATTATACCAACACTTTAGTAATAGCCATTGGGGCTTTATTTCTTTATTTTGTAGGTACTTTTATTATTATTTTTACCAGCAATGTGGGTGGCCAGACCATTGTCAATTTGCCAACTTATACCCTGTCCTGGGAGTTATTGTTTTCTAATCCAGCCAAACTGTTCACCAATTTGTTTTTGACAGTTTTTGGGTATTTTTTCCAATATGCCCGTCTATTTGGCTTTTTCCCAGAGCTGGGTAACCTGACGGTAGCTCCAGTACCGAGGTATTTGATGCCTGTGGATATTCTGATTAAGGTTGGAACAATTTTGTATTTCAATTACAGATGGATGCCCTGGGATACCAAAAAAGCCTATGAATATGGCTGTTTTAACTCCAAATATCCTCATTTAACTGATGAAGATAAAATTACGGCCAAACCCGACGACAAACCAAATTTTGAATTGCAATCTATCAATATTTCGTCTGCAGAACTAGAAAAACAGACCAAAGTAACCGCTAAACCTCAGGTTACTGCTCCCCTACCCCCAAATAGTCCAGTTAAACCCCATGCCAATTTTGAGGAAGATGAAGAAGAAGATCATGGAATTTTGCCATTTAGTGGCGTCCAGAAGCCAATAGAAGAATGGTACTACGAAAACGAAACTAAGATTTACGGGTTTATCAGAACACAAATTTTACCAGGATCAAACATGGTTTTGGCCCTGTATTTCTCGACTTTAAGGGTTCTAGATCTACGTCAACCTGCCTTTATTTTGTTTTATATTCTAGGGATTATGAGCATGTTTTGGTGCATGCAAACTTTTCTGCTAATTTTGGATCACAATCAATATCCACCAGATGAGGACTAGGGATTTTTTTCATCTTGTAGCGGAGAATTTTAATTCGCCATAAATCCAAATTTTTAACATACTTGGCTGATTTATTAACAATAACCGAGTTATGAAACTAATTATAGAACCCCTTGAAAAAGTTGTATAAAGTTTGGAAGAAGTAGTAAATATGCCGCTAGATGATATTGTTCGTGACTCTGCTATTCAACGGTTTGAGTACACTTTTGAACTCAGTTGGAAAATGCTAAAACTGTTTTTAAAAGAAGCATTTGATAACAAAGACATCGAGCAAGACACTTTTATTGAAATTATAAAAAAAGCTGCCAAACATGGATTAATAAACAACCAAGAAATATGGCTGGAATTTAGAGAAACTAGAAATTATACTTCTCATGCTTATTCCGAAAACAATGCTAAAGAAGCCTATTTTGTTGCTCAAAAGTTTTTGGTAGAAGCTAAAAGTTTGATAGCCAAATTACAAGAAATTAATCAAAGACTGGTCTAATGTATATACCCAAAATTGCCCTTACTAAAGCCGAAATTCAAGATATTATTGATACGATTCAAGGTGTTCATGGTACAAAACTGACAATTATTTTGTTTGGTTCTAGGGTACTTGGTACAGCCAAAAAATATTCCGACATAGATATTGCAATAGACTTTGCAGACAACAAACAACCGCTAAAAAGCCGAATTATCAAAGACTTGCTAGATCAAAAATAGTTTCCATATTTGGTTGACATCATCAAACTAAATACCGTCTCGCCTGAGTTTAAAAAGGTAGTCCAAGAAACTGGGGTGGTGGTTGGGTGAGGTTATTTTTGAAAATTGTGCTTGGAATAACTTTCCAATACTTTTTTCATCAAAGTTTGGTAACCTTTTCCTTGTTTCTTGTACCAGTTTAATATATCGGTGTCGAGCCGCAAATTAACTTGCTTTTTAACCGTTTTGGTTTTTTTAATTTTAAATTTTTTCCAAAAATTAGGATCAGACAAGTCTGGAACATCACTGTAGTCAATTTGACTATCTGGCAAGTTTTTAAGTTTAGACAGCCTTTCTTGGGTAATATCTGGTATGTCTGCAAGAGAGTTAATTTGTTTTTTAATTTTAGCCATAATACATTTGAATTTCTTTTTTGTTTGCTTTTCTAGCTGAGATAATATGAATGGTGCCTTGTCTATCAGTATGTACTACCACCAAAATAATTTCTCCAGATTTGCTTTTACCAATGGTAATTTCTCGTTCTTCAAGATAGTTTTTTCGTCTATCTAAAGACAGAAATTGGTGCGGATCATAAAATACTGCAATGGCTTCTTCAAAAGATATATTGTGCTTTAAAATGTTTTGATTTTTTTATCTTCAACCCATTCAAAAAGCATGATCTAAGTATAGCAAAATGTATATACATTTGTCAAACTGTTGTACCCGTCCAGTACATATGGCACATTTGATGATATTGTTTTAGATATTGCATCGGAGATATGAAATGTCCAGTTTCTTTCTTTAAACCTAAATGAGGCCTTTTAAAATTGTAGAAGATAAGCCAGTCTATTAAACCTTTGTTAAACTCTTGTAGATTGTCTTTTAGATCCCACTGTTTGTAGTTAGTATATTCCTCTTGAATAGTTCTATTAAATCTTTCTACATAGGCATTCATTTTAGGTGATTTTGGATAATTCCAGAATTGAATAATATTTTGCGTTTTAAGGTAATCCCTGAAGTGGAGGTGAAACTCTTGGCCATTGTCTGTTTGAACATGTTTTAATTGATAGGGGAATACTTTTTGAAATTTAATACAGAAGTCTTTAGCTGTAGTAGAGCTTAATTTATCGTAACCATAGCTGAAACTAAATCTACTACTTAAATCTACCCCACAGATTAAGTATCTTCTAATACCTTTGATTAAATAGGTGATACAGTCTATTTGAACTAAATCTCCTGGATTATTTGGTGTATAGTCTTTTCTTCTAGTTTTAACTACTTTGGCTCTAATTTTTAATTCTACTAATTTACCGCTTCTTAGACCTACTTTTTTAGATTGTTTGGTAGTCCAATTAGGTATAATTCTTTGTTTTTTAAATGTAGTTAAGATTCTACCTATAGTAGAGACTGAAATTGATTTTAATGTTTGTGTTTGTTCCTGTGTTTGTTTTGATTTTTGTTGTTCTAAACAAAATTGATCCACTAGTATTTTAAGTTTATCTTTACCAAGAGTAGGATACTGTAATCTAGTACTTTGAATAAATTGTAGTATCTGAGTATTTACTTTTGATTCTCTAACTTTAAATGGTTTAGTAGATTGGTTTTTTAAATCATACAAATTGCCTGTTCCATAACCTAAAGTCTCACTTTGTTTCCACTTGTTTCTCCATCTAATTAAAGTTCTTTTAGATATTTTACGGTTAGAGTCTAGGGCTATTGCTTCTAGGGTAACTTCTATACCATGCTTAAGTGAATACTGAATTACCTTTAGTTTGTCTTCAGGGCTCAATGCCATATGGTTATGTAGCATAGTAGAATTATTTAATTTCTACCACCGAGATGGTGCCATATGTGTTTGAACTTGTTCAACTGTACCCCTAAGATTCCTTGTCTAAAATTTCACTTATTGCCTTTTCTAATTCGGGGATGTGGCCACTAAATGTATCTGTGCCGTCATCTTTAAAGGCCATTAAAATAGTTATTTTTGATAAAAGCTCTTGTGCTTGAGCCGTGTTACAAAGTATCTTAAATTCTCTAACTCCGCCCCTAACAAATTCATCATATATTCTTTGTCTAATAAATAAAACCTTTAAGTCAGGATTATCGATGACGGGAAAAGCTCCAGACATAATCTCGCCGTTTTGTAGTTTGCGGTATCCATCCCATTTCCCTTTTTCTTCTTTATCAAAATTTTGGAACATTACATATTCATTTAAAAATTTATCAATTTTGAAATCTTTGTTAAATTTTTTTTCTAGTAGAATATTGCTTTCACTATATCCTCCACCAGCTTGACCTGCGTTAAGTGAATTTGACAAGACTTTAGGCTTATATACTTTCATTTTTTTAAACGGTAAAAATACAGAATTCTTTGGGGTATTTGGGTGTTTTCGTAGATAATCTGCTACTACTAATTGAGTGTAGATCTTGTCTTCATATTTAGCCTCTTTTAGAGTAAAAAGAATTTTCTGGCCCACTAACTTTATTGTATAAGTCATGGGAAATTTATCATATGTTACACTTACTTGCAACTCTCTGTTTAAATCATTGATATTAAATATATCTGGAGTAAAAGTTAGAAACGGGCCTCGCAATTTAATTTTATTTTTATCAATTCTTGTTATGTTAAATTTATTCCCAGATAATTGTGGTCTGATATGAAAATCTGGAGATGTTTTTCCTTTTTTAACTAGTCCAAACAAACGTATTTCATACTCAGGCAACAGTACTTCAAATTTTTTGTCTCGATCTTCCAACACTTCCACAAGACTAGGCCATTTAAATTCAGCATTCTCTTCTTCTCTGCCAGAAGTGTCAGCGACGTTCTGGCTTGGTATATTAGTTGTTAGTTTATTATCGGGGGGGGTAATGGTTGTGGGCACAACGGGTGCTACTAGTGGCGGTACCACAATAGGTTCTAAAATTTTGTAATCAACTCCTGTAACTTTGGTAACAACTTCTTCTAATATGGTTAATTTCGAACTCTGTGCAAGTCGGATTAAGGTAGCTGGAAGTTGCTGTTTTACATCTTCTGTAATTACTAGACCTTTTTGCCTTTCTATAGTTTTGACAGAATCAAGAATGTTTCTTTTTAATATGGTTAATTGATTCAGATTATAGCTTGTAGAAGCTAGTAAACGAGATTTTAGATTGTGAGTTAGTAAACCATCAGTGATTAAGAAATGTAAACTGGTATAAAACATTTTTTGGTCTCTATCTGTTGATGTTATATTAGAATTATACGAGCTTTTAACGGTATTGAAGTTGTGGACATCAGTTATGAATAATTTTATAATACTATCGTTTGCGTTTGCTAATAGCATCCGCTTTTGTTCCTCGACTTGTTGTTTTTCCCAGTTAGCAACTTTTTGCCTACCCTGCTGTTCCATACTTGAATGAATATCTAATCTTAACAACAATTGGATGTGATGTTCAGATTTAGCTATAAATTTAAGAGAGTCTTTAAACTCAGATGTGTTGAGTGGCAGGTTATCATCAAAATACTGTGATCTAACCTCTCGGTATGATTTATCATTACTTTCCAAACTGGTTACTATGTATGTCTTCTTGTCTTCACTTAACCTCAAAATATTACGCCAATATTCCAAAGAAAATTGTTTTTTGTAAGTTGCAAAATTGAGGTTTTTGTTAAGCCCGACAACATCGTACATTTGAGGATTTATGGCAATTTGTTCCATTGCAAATAATTCTTCGGGTACATTTGGATAATTTCTTTTAAATGTTTGCAATTCTGAATTATATCTACTTTCTAAATTCTGTAAGCTAGACGGGTCAATATCTGCCAATCTTTGTTTCAATTCTTCAGCACTCATTTCAGACGATCTCTTTGGTGCGGGATCAGTAGCAGTTTTTATTCCTAATTCTATTTGCTCTGGACGGGTTAAAATATCTTTAGCGTTAGCTATGGCAATAAAAGCTTTGGCACATAAATCATTTAATTCGTTGTCACCAAGATGTTGAACTTTGTCTGGATGAAAAATATCTGCCTTTCTTCTATAGGCTCTTTTTATGTCGGCTGTGGTTGCATTTGGTTGTAGATTCAAAATTGCGTGCCAGTCTGTACTTGCTTCCAGGTCCAAAATCTGTTTTGCTGCGGTTTTTAAGGTTTGGATTTCGTGCTGATCAGTGTTGTCTGATATAACTTCAGAAAATGTGTTTGTTGGAGTTGGAAAAGCAGGTCCAAGTATAGTGTTTAAATTTATACTGCTTTGGGCAAAAGCATTAATCTGTTCTACAAGTTGATCTGTAGCTGCATTTAATTCTGCGATACGTCCCCCTATATTTTGACGATTTGAACTAGCTGTTTCTTCTCCAGGCATTGAAACGGCAATTACATCTATAATTTCTGGTTCTGTTCGTATAGCTTGATCCGCAAATTTAGAAATATCCTGTGCAGGCTGTGTGGCAGGGCGTACATGATCAACGGGCACTTGTAAGGATTTTTTGCAATTATTATAGGCTTCACCAAGGTTTCTGTAGTAGAGGGCGAAATCTAAAGAATTGTTTTCAGGAATTTGAACTGAAGCTTTTATTAAATTTCCATAATTATCATAAAATTGATTACTAGGTGATTCGGTGATACCAAATAAAGCGTGTATTGGAAGTTCCTCATCTATCAGTTTATAACTAACAATTACACCAGTAAGAATGTCTTGAATATCTTGTCGAATTAAATCTAAATTCTTATTTTCAAAAACTGCAGTTAAATCTACAGGGATATTTTTATTTTCATAATTTATATAGTAAATGTTTGCACCATATTCAGGCTTAGTTTCCATTGAAATATCTACATTACCAAATACTGAACTAAAATCAACTAATGCACTTTTTATTACTTTTTGGTCTTCTTTTTGTTGATTTATGATTGTTACTAAAAACTCGCCAACACGGCTGTAATTTGCTGGTAAGTCTGTTTCAACCATTGGCACAAATAAAGTTCGTGGGGTTTCTGTTTCTGACTCTCCATCTTGGGGAATACTGTCGATTAAATCTCTGAAAAGATTGGAAGATTGATCATTTTTTATCTTGAAAACATAATCACCGATTATAGTATATAAAATATTTTCTATATTCGTATTTAAGTCTTTATTGTCACCATTTGGCTGAGATCTTAGGTATGTAATAGCCAATTGCTCGAAATTTGCTTCATATTTATTTATTATCAATTTTAGGTTATGTGCTAATTTAGAGTCAATAATTTCTAAATCATTTTTAAAAGTATCTATTCTATTAATTAATTTTTGTTTTTCTACCTTATCTTTTTCTAATTTACTAACTACAATTTCTCCAATTTTGATAATGTCTTCTAAGTTAGTATCACTCGTATAGTCAAGTTTATCATATTCCTCGTCATCAATTAATTTTCTTATTTCATAAATAAGATCTACAGCATCAACATTTACCTTATAATGAGCAAAATTGCTTAAACTTTTTACGGATAACCCAACAACATAACTTAGAAAGGTTTCAAAATTTTCTTCTGGTTTTGTAATAAAATTAGTTAGGTCTTTTAAATTTAAATTGTTTAAGTAGTTTGAGATAATTTTATATAAATTTTTTTTAAAATTCACTTCCGTTGCAGAGCCACCTGCATTAATATTATTCTTCAGAATCAGATTTAATATGCCTTCAAGTGAATTATTGTCTGTAGAGACTAAATTTGAAGTAAAACCGACATATTTTTTTAGCAGGAAGTTAACTCCACTCATATATTTTCCAACTAAGTATTTTAAATCTAATAAGGTTGATTTAAATTTTTCAAGTTCTGTTAGAGTCAATTTGTCTAAATTTTCTTTATCGTATTTCAAAAACAGCTTACAATCAGCTAGTTTTAATTTACATATCGCTAGTTTTACGTTGCGAACATGGACCAAATTTCTAATCTCAATACTACCACACAGATCACGAATTTCTTGTTTTGTGTTTTGTTTTTGGTGTGATTCTTGTTCAAAATCAGTTTTCCAGCTTTTCAATAACCTTAATTTATTAGAAAATTCACTAAATTCTGCTAAAGTTAAAGGTTCTTGCTTTTTTATTAGACCATTTACTAATACAAATTGTGTATCGATATTGAATAATTTTTCTTCCGCATAAACATCTATATCTGCCTGGTTATCATCATACCAGGTTGTAAATTCTTCTAGCTCTTGCCTGCCAGATTCAAACTCCTGGATAGCTTGATCTCGTTTTTTAAGTACATTGTCCTCACCTATCAAATCTAAACTAACTGCAGACCAAAAATCCCTAATATTAACTGCGGTTTTCCAAGGTAATTTATATAAATCTGGAATTGTGTATAAGTCATTTGTGGCTGGATTAATTATACTTGATATTTCTATATTATCTATGTCCTGAAGATAAAAACCCTTATCACCTAGCTGGATATAACGGGTTTCTGGGTTACAATTTGCTATCAAATCGTATTTGGTACCATTATAACTAAATATGATATAGTTTTGAGTTCTAACAATTAAGTTTTCTAGACTTTGCAAATCGTTCTCAAGCTCCCTCTTAAAATTTTCTAATTCTAATTTAATCGAATTTAAATCTTTAGGATCGTAGTTATTTTCTATGTCATCAATTTTATAATATACACGACCAGTATAGTCTTTTACTAAGATTGTCTGATGTTGGTTGATTATATAATCTTCACCGCTTGCTAGACTCTTGTAAATTTCTAGCATCTGACAGTTTTGACCCGCTATGTTTACAGTTAAATCATTAATGCTATTTCTAATTCGCCTGCACTCTGGTTCGCGGTTTGGAGTGCCAATACTGTTTGGGTCAATCACATCTGGCAGATCGATTGTTATAGTTTCTATTTTATCTTTTGGTTTTGCTTTTAATTCATCAAATCTAAAATTTGGATCCAATAGAAAATCTAGGATAGTTAATACTTGTGTTTGCCTACTTTTGGCATTTTCATCTTTTAAAGATGGTAGATTCCGATCATTTAAAAAGTTAATATCTAGATTATAAAAGGGAGTTGTGCGACTTTGATCTGGCAACTCAAAGTTTTGCTCTAGTTCTTTTTTTAGCTTTTGTTTTTGTTCTGCTGGAAAGTTATTTATGATTTGGTGCAAGAGCAGGTTTTGATCTAAATTATTATCCAGAGCTATATTAAGTCTGTTTGCTACATTTTTTACTCCACCCTTTATACCGTTATAAATTCCGTATTGATACCTTCGCGTAAGGTAAATATTATTTATACTCCATTGTTTTGGATCGGTAACAGCATTGACCGCGTCATTCCAAATTTTCTTACCAAACCATTCGTCACTGGCAGGCCTTCTATTTCTAACTTTAGGATCAGCATATTGTTTCAACTCTCCTTCAGTTTTTTCTTCATTAATTAATGGGATTAAATTAATAAACGAAGTCTTAAACTCCCTAAACCCTACCTTGGCGTATTTAGCAAATATTTTACCCGCTTCAGTTTTTTCAATTTCGTCCAAAAAATCATTGTAGTCTTTGTAGGCTAGTTGTTCTTTGGTGGGTTTTGTATCTTTAGAAAGATATTCTCTTTGATAATCTCTTAAATCTTGTTTAAACCTCTCTGAATCTAAATTGTTTAGATGAACTTGGATTAGTTTTTTAAAATTGGCATCTGTGGCTTTTGCGGATAATTGTGTTAACCAATCAGTATATTCTTTCAAAGACCTATCACTTTGATTTTGACAGGTTTTATATAGGGCGTCAGAATATAGACCCTGATTGATGTAAGTTGTAAGTGGTTCAAATATTTTACCTTTTGGTATGTCACAATAAGAGTTAACTACAGCTAGTAAAGCTTGTTGATCTGGTAGGCTATCTTTGGGTGCTAGTTTGTGCCAAATATCTAGAAAGTGCTCACCTTCATTTAGTTGTCTAATTGATAAATTGATTTGATTCAGCTGACCCTCAAAACTATCTTTTATTTCTTGTAAAGTGTTAATTTGGGTTTTGGCCTGCCTAAGAGCAATATGTTGGCATTGAAGATAAACAGAATTGTCATCCTCGGGATTGTCTGCTATTTCTACAGCTTGTTTCCAAATACCTTCCCTAGCTAAAACCCCATAATTTCCAGGATTGTAGTAAAAATGTATAGTACTGTTTAGATAATCAAAGCCTGTACTTAAATTACCAAGCTGTTTTTCTAAAGTTTTAATTTCATTGGTATTGTTTTGTTCAATAGCCTTTTGTAATTTTTTAAAAGTCGTTGAAATTGTATTTTTGAATTTATTCACGTAATTATTAAACTCGGACTCGCTAAATGGTTTTTCTACGCTGCTAGTATCGACACCTAAAAGTTCTACAAATTGTTTGTAGGGTTTTCTCATTTCTGTTAGTTTATCAGCAATTTTTTGGTCTTTGTCAGGATTTGCGTAAGCATCCAAAAAAACTTGTGTTTCTGGATAAATTTTATAAGCAAATTCACTTGGCTTAGAATTTATTGTTTTGTATTCTGATCTCGGTTCAATTTCTGCAACTTCTGATACAGCCTCCTCTACTGGTTTATAAGTTATTTCCAAATTTCCATCGTCATCTAGGGAAATATTTTGGATGGTTTCTTTTGAATTTAATAAAGCATCCCGAATTTTTTTTAACTCTTTTATTAAATCATCAAAGTAAGTTTGTATTTGTGTTTGTTTTTCCCTTTCAATTCTGTGTTTATGTCCGAATTTTTTTTTGATAGCTAGTAATGAGGCGATTGCTTTGCCTAGGTTTGATTTAACTTCACCAAAATTTTTATCACTTTTAATCTGTTCATTTACCTCATCAACAAACTCTTCTAACACATCTTTTTTATAAAAAATAACTTGATAATTATTTATTCCAAGGGCATCTTCTTCTAAAGCAAGCTCTTCAGCTGTTAATTTTAGACCTGCTAAATCGTCATTTGTTAGTTGAATAACAATTTCTTCTGTTCCAGTGTACCAATCAAAACCCATATTATTAAGATATATTAAACATTCTATCAAATATTTTTGACCATGCTACTGTTGGCTGATTTCGAAGTAAATTAGCAATTTGCTGACTAGATAAACCTCGTTTTTGCATATTTTGAATAACTTCAAAAGCCCTATTTAGCATAACATCAAACCTTTGTTTAGCTTGATTATACGAGTCATTTTTGGCAAAGCCACTTTGTTTTAGACTATTTTCGGTGTCAAACTGATATCTAGCAATTCTTGCTTTTAGTAGCTTCAGATTATTTAGGCCACTAAATTGTTGCAAATTGCCTATAATTTCGTTACCAACTGCGGTTAAAAAGGCTTCGTTATCTTCGTTTGGCAATTCTTGTGTTGCATTTACTATACTTTGCTGCACGGATTCTGCTGTGTGGCTAATTTCATGCCGGATCAAATCATCTTTAGCATTAGGACTTAATTTATTAAACTGTTCTAGGTCTATTAAAATTGCACCTGTAGATCGCTCTACAATAGCTGAATGGCCTTGCATAAATTCAGGATTGCCATCGATTAGAACCATTAATTTATCTGGGTAATAATTTACGATTTCTGACTCTTTTGCAGTTAACTCTCTAGCTTTAAATTTTTGATCTGGATAAATTCGCTCTAGAAATGCTTGAATATCTGGGTTTTTGGCTTTAAACTCCTGGAGTTTGTTGTAATTTTGTAAAAATTGATTAATATGATTTTGAATTAAAGACTTTTGCAGTGGTCCAAAATTGTTCTTTTCAGCAAGGTTTTGTATGTATTTATTTAAGTATTCTTGGCTAACAGTTCCATTACTGCTTGCAAAAAGTAACCTTAAATCTGTTTCTACTTTATCTTGAATCAAACGAAGTTGGTTTTGTTGCTGGGCTTGGAGTCGTAGATTTTTTAGTTGCTCTAGTCTATCAATGTTGGTGCTTTTGTTGGTTGTAATTAGATCTCTAATTACTGTATCTAATTCAGGGTCAAAATAACTACTTTGACTATTTATCTCCATAGCAAGACTCAGCTTTTGCCTTAGTAACTTTGGATCACTACTGTTTGATGTTAGACTTTGAGTTAAATCCAGCTTCAAACTATTTCTAAAGTTAGTTACAAATTCAGCTACTTGTTTTTGATTTTGGGGTGTGATTAGCTTAGGATTATTAAGTACAAAACTCACATCAGCTAAATCGAACTCAGTTATCTGTGGATTAATACCAGCTTTTTGTTGCAACTGCTGTATTTTTAGGATCCTATCCAGCCTACCGCTATCGACGCTATTAGCAAAGTTTTGGTCGCCTAAAAAACTATCTTTTGCCCTATCCGACCTGGTATGATAATTTTGTTGAATATCCAAAATCAAACTTTGTATTTGACTTCTACTTGCACCAGGATCAGCTAGTAAATTATCTAGTCTATTATCCAAATCCTGCAATCCACGAGGAGTATTGTTTAAAGCTGCTAACTCTTCTGAGGTGGTTTCTAGCGATGCGGCTGCTGCTGTAGGACGAGGTCTAGCAGGTTCTTTTGCGGTGTCTGGTGTTTCTGGCACTTCTCGTTCTGGTTTTTTAACCACTGGATAACGTGCCTCTATCTCTGGTGAAATTGAAGATGTTCTGGTTCCATTAAAGTTGAAATTTTCATTTTCTACATATTCCAAAGCTTGATTACCAGTTATTAAATCTATACCATTTGTCTTTCTAATTCTATTAGATTTTAGACCTTCCAAGACTAATCTAAGATCTGCTAAATTAGGTAAGTTACAGAATTTCTCGTCATCAACTTGCACAAAAAATCGAACATTAAATTTTTGATCTTGATCTGCACTTCCACCTGCTGGGTTTTTAATCATTTTGGTCTTATCAGATCCAGATGGGATAGTATTTACCAGGTGTGCATCTATGGAAGTTTGTAGAGTACTGCTAGCTGTAAGCTGATTCAAAAATTCAATTAAATCTATTCCATCCAGTGGTTGATTGCTAGTAATTTTACCCTCTTCGTCTGTTTCATAGATGCCAAGGACTTTGGCTATATCTGATACATCTATATAACCAGGATCTTTTTTTGGGTGCTCTCCTAACTGAATAGATTTTAAATCATCCACTGTTATACCATAGTTTCTTAGTAAAGTAACAATTTCACCATATTGTATTCTGGCCTGTTTTACCATCTGTTCTTTTTTATCTAAAAAGTCTTTTTGTAATGCAATCTCATGTTCTGTTCTTTCTTTCATTTGAGCATTTTGACCACGTAATTCTTCTTTTCTATCTGCCATGTCAGCATCAGCTGTTGCTTCGTAATTGTTTTTAATTAGATCCCTTCTTTTATCGGTCAAACCTTTGGCTGCTACAATATTGTTCATTACTGCCTGTTTTTGCTGTAGGTTTGCGTCGGGATTTACACCAGCTAGTATTTCGGTTGCTCTGCTACTATTGACTAAAAATTCTAACATTCCAGTAGGTAATCGGCTAATTAATGGTCCTAGACCGAGGTTTTTCCATGTAGCACTGTCAGGAGTTATATCTTCATCATAACTCTTAATAAAAAATGGTTTATTCGGATCTCTCAGGCCATCTGGTCCACTAACTGCTGTGCCTCCATCGTCTTCAAAAAGCCTATCTTCTTTTGTATATCGTCTTTTCAATTCAGCTTCAGCTGCGGCACCAAGGCCAAATCTGGGTCCATAAACTGCGGCTGCTAAGGCAACACCTGCCAAAGGGTTTAAGCCCGTTATTAATAGTGTAGTGGCGGCCTGTCCTGCCATTTGCCAAATTTCTTGCTCGCTGGACAGCTTCTTTATTTCTGCTAAATCTTCCTTGGTTGCCACTTTACCATTCATCTGTAACTCTTGGGCTTTCATTTTCGCTAAAAAAGCCGCCTCCATTTTTGCTCTCACAGCCATTCCAAACGTACCAACAGCCGCAACACCGAGAAACGCAGCCAAGACTTTACCTGCATTCATAGCAAACTGAGCTTGTTGTACAACTGGACTTGCTTTAATTTGGGCTTCAAGTAAAGCTGCATCTTGGGAAGTTAGATTGTAAGTATTTTTTAGATGATCAATGTGCCGATTAATTTTTGCTTCCGGATTTTCTAAAGTTATTGCTTTTAGAACTCCTTGTTCACCGCCAAGATTACTAGCATTTCTAAAAAAGTCTGGTGAATTATATTTAGCAGCTATAGCCTGGATTTCATTATCCAACTTGATTGTTTCATCTATACCTACATTTAAATTACCAGGAACAGTCTCACCATTAATAAGAGCATTTTTGCCAAATAAAAATTTATGATGTAATTCTGCCATTCTAACATAGTTTTCGGGTGGCATGGTGGGATTTCTTCTTATAGCATAATCTAGTCTTGAAATACCTTCTGGATCGGCAGCCAAAGGATTTAATGTCTTAACACCCAAAACTTCATCACCTAATCCAATCACGTCACCTTTTCCATCCCAGCCACTAGTTTTTCTAATTGTTTCTAAATTTTGACTAAGGCTACTTAACTCACTTGCCGTTTGATTACCTCCAAAAGCAGCTCGAAGCTTTCTTTCAAAAGGCCCTTCATCCATATCAAATCCTAATGGCTTAGTTTTTATCCATTTATCAATATCACTAACAATCTCGGTATTAGTTATCATTACTTTGCCACCTGATTGAGTAGCTAATAAAAATCCTTCTGGAGTATAACCATTTCTTTCAACATGTTTTCTAAATATCTCAGCCAGTTCTAATTTGGCTTTGTCATATTGTTCATCAGTCAAATTGGTACCACCATAGTTCACGCTAGCTGTTAAAGAAATGTTACCAGTTGTTAATCTCTCTCTTTTTAGGATTTCATCAGCTAGATTAGTATATAACTCATTCGCGGTTTTAAAATTCTCGGAATTGAAAACAGTTGCCTCGTAGGCTCCTTGAATATCGGATATAGGCGAAGTAGCCGCTTTTACGTCTGTCAAGTTTGGTAATTTTGGTGAAACTAAATATTGGGTATTATTTTGGTCAAACGTTACATACAAATCAAAACCACTTGAACCTTTATCCATTATTATCAACTTTCCTCCAGGTTGCATCTTGGATAAAATATTTCTCATGTTATCTTTTAGTAAATCTTCAGTTGCCAAAGTTCCTCTGGGATCAATCTTGGTACCATCAGCAATTAAATCTGTGGGATACCGATTAAGTCTTTGTAGTAACTTTTGGGCATCTTCAAAACTCATTACTGTATTTCCCTCTGCGTCTTTGGTGCTATAGGAATTTAAAGCCCCTGCTACTTTATTCAAAAGTTTTGTTTTTTCAAGGCTATTTGTATCGCTTTGGGTAAATAAACGATAGATATTATGGTTAGTAAGTTCTTTACCTAAATTTGTTTTTTGTATTTCTGTAACTTTTTCAGCATGGAAACCTGGACCAAAGTTGGTGTCGATTGTGTTTATTAATGAATATTGTGCTACTGCCCTAGGTTGTTGTAGGGTACTACTCCACAATCTCTCCTGTACATCCCCCATTTGTTCTTTTAGCATCAAGTCGATCTGCAATTTTTGCTCTGGAGTTAAATCGCTAACGGATAAAATCAAACGATGATCACCTGTTACCGGATTAAAAACAACTCTATCAACTGCATAAATTTTACCATCAAGTTTTACAAATTGACCTGATGTACGATTACCTAAGATACCAAAACCTTCTATATTAGCTACGCTGATATCATCTGAAATTTGATCTTTTGGAATTGGAATAGATATATGACTATCATATACTTCAATACCTTTGATAGCCACTGGATTTATTTCTGGTAAGTTGGAGGCAATATCACTTGGTTTTAAGTTTTCCAAAATTTGAGTTGGATCCTGCGAAATATTGGCAACCTCACTTTCTTGTACCAAAACCAAACTAGAGCTACTACTATCGACCACTTTAAAACCTTTGGCCTCATAAAAAGACATCATTTCCTCTGGAATATGGTTAGACACCACCAAACCATGAATTGGTTTTCCATCCAAAGAGTTAAGTGTAATTGAATTAACCGCAGCTCGATGACTAGGGAAAAGCTGAGCTAGAATTTCACGAAGTTTTTGATTAATCTCTTTTACTGGAATCCCTTTTTCTTGAAGATAACTCCAGGTTGAACTATTTAAAATATTAGCAAAAGTCTCGGCTGTCATTCCTTTAAAATTATCTAATGCTCGACCTGCTACTTCGCCAATCCCGTCTTCCAAAATGGAATCTACAAAACCTTCTGTGGTTGCAGCTACTTCTTTTCCAGCTTCTGCAATTCCAGTGGGAATGTCTATAATTTTTTCTCCAACAAAGCCACCTAATTTACCGATATTTTCAGCCGTTTTAGTCACGTTTCTACCTGCTTCTTCTGCAGTAAATGCTATGGCTTTTTGAACATCCTCTAGAGTATTTAAACTCAGACTAACTCCCATTTTGTCTGCTGCTTCTTGTAATCGATTGATTTGCCTTATAAAAGCAACGCTGCTTCCAAACAAAGTAATCATCCACCTAACCTGCATTTTGTTAAGTTTTAAAATCCTTGGCTCGCCAGTATCTGGATCAACTCCTCCTAGAGGAATTTCGTAAGTACTTTCGTTGGCTTGTTTTTGAGCTTTATCATAAAACTCGTCAATGATAATTTGAGCTTGTTTTTTCTCAGCTGGGCTGGCATTTGGATTAGAGACTGTGGTGTAAGCCTGGGTAAGTTGGTTTAAAGTTTGTTTAGAATTGGTTATAGATGTGGTAGCAATTTCTAAATCATGGTTTTTTTCTCCAAACACTCCTTTGATTTCAATTTCTGTTAAAATTTCTAAAATGCTTTCAATTTCCTCGGTTACTTTGGCTCCATAAATGTTATTTTCTACAATATTTTCGGCTTTAATAACTTTTAGTTGGGTAACCAAGTTCGCAAATTGTTCCTCGGAAATGCTTGCCTGGCCTTGTTGGATTAAACTCAAAGTTGATTTGATGATGGATAGGGTTCCATTACCATCTTTATCAATCAAACTTTTACCAAATTTACTCCCTTCTTTTTTTAGAATTGTTACCATTTCAGCATAATTGGCTTGAAGCTGAGAAGCTGTAATTCTACCCAAAATTGATGGAACTACTCCAATTGGCCCTGCAACCAACATGCCTGCACTGGTTACCATATTTATAGCCCCGCTAGCCATTCTGCTGGCATTAGCATTTTCGATAAGAGAGCTAAGACTACCAGTATAACTTGGCTCTCTGGATAAAAATTCAGCGGCTTCAACTTTGGCTTTTACTTGTTTTATCAGGTCTTCTTTTTCTAATAGAGTATATAATCTTATCTGTAAGACACATTTATCTCTGGTTTCTTTATCAAGTTTTTTGTCCACAGCTGCTATCATCTCAGCTTCTTTTCTAGCAAATACGGCATCGATGTTGGACAAACTTTGACTACCAATTTCTGCATAAGATGGAACTTTACTAGGATCTGCAATATCTTTACCAAACTGACCTGGTAATTTTTGAGCTAAAGCTTTGTTTAGTTTTTGCATTATACCATAACCTGTGGTGTCTATTATTTTATCTTCTTCCCTCTCTGCTAAGCCTAATTTTGCTGAGGCAAAATCTCTAACTGCATCTACACCTTGATTTACAAAATTTGATTCTTTGACAGCTCCAACTGCTTTGTCTTTAATTGCATTTACAGCGGTAAAAAAGCCTTTTGAAATGGTTCTAGCTGCCGACAAATTGGCTTCTAAGCCGATACTAACACCTAAAAACTTTTTAGAGTCTTTTTCTAGAGCTCTGGTGTTTTGATAACTTTCTATAGTCGATTTTATACCATGTTGCAAACTATTCAAAGCCCTAAATTCTGAAAGTGTTTTAGCTTCCAAAAACTCCTGTGTAAGCTCTTTTGGTGGTAAACTAATGTTATTCACACCGTTTTTCATAAACTCATATAACTGCCCTCCAAATTCTCTCCTTCTTTCAGCTGCCATAATTTCTAGGTTTGTTTCTGCTTCTGGATCCAAAACCTTTTCTATTCTTTTTTGAGCCGCTTGTTGTTCCGCTTTGTTTATTTTTGGTAATTTTTCGACTATTGGCTGCAGGTTTTTGTCTGATTTTACTTTTGATTTAGATAAAATATCTTGTACTTCGGATGTTGGGACTGCAAGGCCAACAAAAGTTGGATTTTCGGTATATTCCAAAGACTCACTTTCTCCAACCTGCAATTGCAATTCCAAAATTTGTGCCCTAAGTTCAGACTTTTTTGCTTCTGAAAGTTTTGAATCTAGTAATTGCTTTTCAAGATCAACGATTTGTTGATATAGAGATAAGGAATTTTGCTGTATTTCGTTTGAACTAAAAGTTATTTCTTGCATAAAGTTATTTTAATTTTGAATAAATTTTAGGGTTATTGAGCTAATTAAAGGCGTTAATTCTGGATAGACTTCTAATAATTTGGTATTAAATTGGCTTTTTATAAACAATCTCCAGTGGAGCTGGACTTTTTCGTTGGTAATATTGGTAATTACCTCGTCTTCAAATTTCAGCCACAAATCTAGTACAATATGAGCTACTTTGATTTGCGTTTCTTTAGGTAAATGCTCGATATCAATACCTTTGGAGATAATAATTTCTCTTAGCGATTCTGGGATTTGCTCGTCTGTATCGTCGTATTGTAGGCCACTAGATACAAAAGCTGCAGATCTAGCATTAGAACTTGTTTTTGAAGATTGTTTTTGCTGCAATTCTACAATTTTTTGTTTTTGTATATCGGTTAATATTTGCATATCAAACCATTTTTGGTTATTTTTATACATTTAGTATAACCTATAAATTGATAGATGACAAGTTTTTCAAATAATATTTTAGCTGCGTCCTACCTCGGTACTTCAAAATCAGTCTTATCCAGGTCTTGTCGTTTAAAATTGCTTATTTTATCAGATTTAACGTCGGTTGAATTAAACATTTTTTTATTAAAAGTTAGCTCTTTAGAAAGGCTTAGTCGGTTTACTTTGGCTTTTGGTGAAAGAATGTTGAGCACGTTTTCCGATTTGGTAGCTTTTTTGAGTTTGGTTTCAGGTTCAATATTTGTTTGGGTTTTCTGATTTTGATTTGAATTTAGGGGTTTATTATCATTTACTGAAGTATTTTTTGGTTCGTTTTTACCTTTTTTCTTTTTAAAATTATGACTGCTAGCAGTAATTTCTTCACCTTCTAGACTAAACCATTTGTTGATTTCAGCCTCAACTAAATCACGTTTTTTGGCGTATTGTCGCCGACTAATATCGATAATAAAATTTTTACTACCATCTAGTAGTTTAAAAATAGGTGGAATGGTTTTGGCTACAAACGGTTCTATTAACCGTCCTTTAATCGATAATTTGATGGCAATTTCGGCAGGATTTAGAGAAATCAAATTCTGAGCCGAGACTTTGGGTAAAAATTCTTTAGCAATTTCTTGGCTGTCGTTAGCCCCCAAACGAAAAGTTAACATTGTTCCAACATTTCCAAAAATGGCGTTTTTTACCTTATTATTGGCACTTTCTGTTAGTTGAGAAATATACTGGTGAGCCAAAATCAAATTAAGTCGATATTTTCTGGCTTCCGATAAAATCGAAGCAAAACTGTCTGTGGTAAAATTTTGAAATTCATCCACGTACATAAAAAAATCGGTTCTTTTATCTTCTGGGATGTCCACCCTACTCATGGCTGCGGTTTGGAGTTTGGCAACCAGCAGCGAGCCAAACAGATTGGAGCTGTCTTCGCCCAATTTTCCCTTGCTTAGGTTAACAATCAGGATTTTTTTATTATCCATGATGTGACGCAAATTGACTGTGCTTTTGGTTTGACCCAAAATATTTCGCATCATGCTGGAGGAAAAAAACTGGCCAATTTTGTTTAAAATAGGAGAAATAGCCTCTTGTTGGTATCGACTGTTAAAACTTTCAAACTCTTTTTGCCAAAAATTTTTCACCAATGGGTCTTTCAATTTTTCGACAGTTTTTGACCTATAAACAGGATCGGTGAGCATTTTTATGACGCCCAAAAGGGTGTTTCCTGGAGTCTCTAAAAGAGCTAATAAAGTGTTGTTTAAAATATATTCCATTCTGGATGACCAGCTGCCTGCCCAAATACGCCCAAAAACAGCCATTAAATGGGAAGTAATTAGATATGGTTGTTGTCCGTTGTCTGCCTCTAAAATGTTAAAAGCTACCGGGAAATCGGTGTCTGCGGGGTCGATATAAACCACGTCATTTTGGCGATGTTTAGGAATGCGGGACAAAATATACTCGCTAGAATCACCGTGTGGATCCAAAAAACACAGGCCGTAACCGTTGTAAATATCCTGTAAGGCCATGTTTTCTAGGAGCGTGGTTTTACCCATACCAGTTTTTCCTAAAATATAGACGTGTTTGCGCCTGTCTTCTTGTAAAATCCCAAAACTTTTCTGATTTTGGCCAACAGAAATAAGACCCAGATAACAGAGATTAGGTGTCAAATCAATCTTGGTAGTAGATTCTGACATTTTTATTTGAGATTATTGTAGCTTAGGATTTCGATTTTGGCAAAAGCCTCACGGCGACTGAGAGTGTTGCCAGCGAAGCTAGGCACGAAACGGCCAAATTTATTTTGGCCCAAGCCTCACGGCGACTGAGAGAAGGCATAGCATAGCGTATGCTGAACAGGAGGGCTTTGCCCGACTAGAGCCTCACGGCAATGAGAACCAGCTCCCATAATTGCCTCTCTTGTTTCAGGATCTTTTAAAACAGTTTTTATTTCGTTTATCATTTTGCAAAGTATAAACCTAATCTAATTTCAAGATCTCTTCTCAACCTTTTTCTGCTGGATCTCTACAAGGATTAAAGCAGCATACATAAGTACAAAACTGACAAAAATCCCAAATGAAGATAGCCACCAAGCATCAATATTTCTGCCACCTGTACTAAACCAGTCAATTAAGTTTTTTACCCAACTTGGATCTGCGTTATTTGACCCAAAAACTAGAAACTGGTTCAGGCTATAAAATATATTTAAAATAACTAGTCCTGTAATCCACAAACCTGCTACCAATCGATTTTTTAACGGTAAAAACAATGTTACTACCAAACTGTAAATAATCCCAAAATGAAGGTATCTGGAGTGCATATTTGGGAAAAATAAAAAGTAACAGGTAGTGTGTAGCCACATAATTGCTAATAACTGAAAAAGACTTAGTTTTTGAGAAAAGATGACTCTTAAATCTAGGGTGCGAAGGAGCAGTCCTTGCGACTGGTAGCCCTCGGCCCGACTAAAATCCAGGGTGCGAAGGAGCAGTCCTTGCGACTGGTAGCCCTCGGCCCGACTAAAATCCAGGGTGCGAAGTTTTTTAAGATCCAGTTTTAAATATTTCCACAACAAAAATCCAATAAACCCTAAATAAATAATTATCGCCGTGTATCTTAACGGTAAAATACCTAAAATTAGATCGTTAGCGGTTTTTAATTCCTTGAAAATTCCCCAAAAAGTGGTCGCGCCAACTGCGATGCTGTCTCCCCTGATTACGGCCGCAAAAGTGACTCTGGCAAAACGCTGATAATTAGCGATTACAAAAGGGATGGCAATAATAGCAGAAATCAACCAAAAGCCGAGTAAAAATCTTCGTAAATCCTGCCAAGCTGTGACTTTTTTAACCTTAAATTGTAGATAAATCAGGATAATCAGCGGAATAACAAAGACAATCAGTGTTCCCAGATTGGCGATAATTCCCCAATTGCTAACCATAGGATAATCAAAACCTACTAATTTAGTTAAAAAATTAAGGCTGTTGCCGAATTCTCGACCTTCGGAATTATAAAATAAACCTAATAAACTTGAAATTATAATAAATGGTAAAACCCATAAAATGGCTTTGATAATGTCTTTATTAGATTTTTTATGAATAAAAATTAGACCCAAAATCGGTACTAATAAAATTGGCTGTTGTTTAATCCAAAAACCCACAGCAAGAAGTACTCCAGCAAGGAAAAATGGATTTTTAAAGTTCGAACCTAGGCTGTTTAACTGACTTTTTAGGTTTATATTTTTACTTAACAAAATCCACAAACATAATAGAGTAATCAATACCATCAGGGTATCGTTTTGACCCCATACACCAGATACAAACCAACTTGAGGGCGATAAATAAAACACCGAGGCCAAAAACCAACCCAACGAAGCAGGATTGAAGTAGGAACTAGAGGTTTTTAGATCCTGAAATGAAGAAGAAAGGGAAGATGATGTTGTAGCAGTGATCTCCCGATCGCCATTTTTTATGAAATAGCCAAACAAAATCAAAAAACCTGCCATCACAACATCAAAAAACCAATTTACCGATTTTAGAATTGTTACAAAATTTTGCACTCCATCTCCAGAAAATACCTTAGAAAAGGCATAAACAAAGTATTCGTAGATTAAACTAATCGGAGGGTAGTCGTAATGCTTGGCCATCGGGTAATTTTGCCAAAATCCAAAAACACCTTGCTCAAAAGCCAATTTTCCCCATGTATATTGGGTTTCTACCATGTCAAAGTAGTAACCTAGGTTAAACAAATTTTGATAGCGAAAAACCGAACCCACAATTGCCGCCAAAATTACAAAAGCTTTTATAATTAAGGGTAATTGCCTATATTCAGCAGCTATTTTTCTAATAAAGTTCATAAATAAAGGTATTTTTTTGATAAATTTAAATTAAAATTCTGTCTAATAAACTTTATAATTAGAAGCAGAAATCTAAAAACTTGACTAAATATTTAAAATCCTAGTTTTTTAATTGTAAATATGTCTAATCAGCTTTTGCGTGCCAGTTCTGTGATTACAACTCACCTTCGAACCGATCTTCCCGAATTCACAGTTGGGTCCATCATCTCTGTTTCCTACAAAATCAAAGAAGGAGGTAAAGAAAGGTTGCAGGTTTTTAAAGGTTTAGTGACCAATATCAAAGGAAAAGGAGATATAAACGCCACTTTCACAGTTGCCAAAAACTCGTTAGTGGGAATAAAAATTGAAAGAACTTTTCCTCTACATTCGCCAAATATTGCTAAAATTGAAGTCGAAACTTTACAAAGAGCCAGAAGATCTAACCTAAATAATCTATTTTTAGAAACCAAAGATTTATCTAAATCTGGAAGATTTAAAACTGTAAAACCCAAAAAAGTTGAAAAAGTAGTTGAAAAAGAGGTAGTTACTCCAGAAAAAGTTGAAGCTACTGATTGAGCTTAAATATTGACAAATAATTAAAACATTTGATAATACATTCTTATAAAGTTTTTATGATACAAACCACAAAAAATAACGATGAAAGCAGCCAAAAAGTAATTTCCAACTTCATAAAAAGAGTTAAAAAATACAATCTAGTTGCTAGAAAAAGAAAAACACAAGTACGGGTTAAAGATATATCCTATTTAAAACGAAAACGAAAAGCAATTTCTCGTATCAATTATGAGACAAAAAAGCGTTTGACCGAAAAAACTAGTAAAATCTAGTAAAACACCCTCCTACCCTACCCTTTTATTAACAAAAATTAATCAATTATTCTAGTGGCAAAGGATCCTTATTTAGTAGCAATCGATGTCGGCTCAAGTTCAATCAAGCTTGCGGTTGCAAAAGACATATTGGACGAACGTGATAAAGTTCAGATTTTAGCCCTGGTGGAAAGATCTTCAAGCGGTATAAAAAGAGGCATAGTCACCAACATGAGTGAAGCTACAGAGTCCCTAATTGAAGTCATTAATCAAGCTGAAAGTATTATTGGCTTACCTATTAGAAGGGCAGTTGTAGGCATTAATGGAACAGGAGTCGGTTTTACCAATTCTGAAGGTTTGGTGGTGGTTTCTCGAGATGAAAATGAGATTGCGGAAATTGATGTTGAAAGAGTAATTCAAGATAGTTTAACCAAGGCATTTGGCCTACAAAATAACGAAATTTTGCATGTTATCCCCAAAAGTTTTACTGTAGATAATCAACGTGGAATCAAATATCCTCTGGGGATGATTGGCAATAAATTGGAGTGTAAAACCTTGGTAGTTAATGTAGAAACCAGTTATCTCCGTAATTTTAGCAAAGTGTTTAATCAGGCTAGTCTAGAGATTGGAGATAGAATTTTTACTCCACTTGCTACCAGTGATTTTATCCTTAGTTTAAGACAAAAAAAGGCCGGAACGGTACTGATTGACATTGGTTATTCTTCCACTTCTTACATCGCCTGGGAAGGTGAAGAAATTTTAGGTAGTGGTATAATTCCTATCGGTAGCGATCATATTACCGCCGATTTGGCTATTGGCCTGCAAACCAACATGGAAATGGCCGAAGAGATAAAAAAGCAGCATCTAGACCTTACTCAAGTGGAAGAAACTGACATTAACCAAGTAGAAATATACAATCCAGACCTACAAATCAATGAATCATTTAAAATCGATCAGGCAAATGAATACGCCAAACCTAGAGTTGAAGAAATATTTCTGTTCATCAGCCGAGAGTTACGTAAATTAGGCAAAAGCTCGCTACCAGGAGGTGCTGTCTTAATAGGAGGCGGATCTAATTTGAAAGGTGTAGAATTGATTGCCAGAGATATTTTAAAGATTCCAATTTTTAAATACGCTTTTGATAAAAATTTGGTTGAATTTGTTCCAGATTACAACAACGATCCTTCGTTTATAAATTGTATAGCTTTGGCTGCTTATTCTCTATATCATCAAGACGAGAACAATTATTCATCAGAAAAATTTACCAAGCAAAACTTTAATAAAAAAGGCTTACCAGAGCAAAATTCAGGCGTTGGAGGGTTCTTAAAAAATTTGTTACCCTGGACTTAAAAAATTACACTTTTATTCATTTCTGGAAGTTAAGGTCGCTCTCCTGCACCAATCATCCTGATTAATTTTCTTTCAAGATCTAACACATTTATCAAAACCATCAGTCTTTTCAATTACCTTATCTAATAAAATCGCACTTTGGATGGCTAGTGGCATGCCACCTCCTGGATGAACACTTCCGCCTGTATAAAAAAGGTTTGAAAGTTTTTTATCCTTACTTTTCGGCCTATAAAAGGCATTTAGCATCGAGTTACTGTTTAAGCCATACAACGAGCCCAGATAACTACCAGTTTTAGACTCGATTTGCTTCGGATTTAAAATTTTTTCACAACAGATATATTTTTCAAAGTTGGCGATATTCAAGGTTGATTCAACTTTTTTAATCACTTTAGATCGAAGGTGTTGGGTTTGAATTTCATCTAGTTTTATTCCTGCTGGTAAATTTATCATCACAAACCAATTTTGATGTCCTTTGGGGGCGTCGTTTTTGGTAATTAGACTGGAAATAGCGATATAAACTGTAGGATCATCCGGGATTTTTCCACCAAAAATTTGCGCAAATTCTAATTCGTAATTTTGGCTGCAAAGCAAGTTGTGGCTGACTAATTCACTAAAATTATTACTAATACCCCAGTAAAATATCAAACTCGACATGGAAAGTTTGTTGATATTTGGTGGCTTAAAATCAGAATTATAAAGTATTTTTTGGGTAGTATAGTAATCGATGTTGGAGATAAAAATATCTGCCTCAACAATTTTAGTATGACCTCCTTTTTCCTTAACCGTTAGACTTTTTATCTGGTTTTTCTGATAATTAATCCAGGATAATTTTGTGTCGTAATTGATTTTGACACCCAATTGCTGGCAAATTTTGGTTAACTGCTTGGGTAGCTCATAAATGCCGTTTATTGGGGTAAATTGCTTTAGTTTACCGTACTCGATTTGAGAAATTAAGTTAAAAACTGCCGAGGTTTGGTATGGATTTGAGCCGTTGTAAGTCGCCATTCTGGCAAAAATTTGCTTGGTTTTAGAATCCTTAAAATATTTGTCTAGTGAGTTTGCCATGGATTGAAATAACTTGGCTTGAGGTAGCTGAACTAAAGATGTCCAAAACTTTTTTTTCTTGATTAATTCAGGTGAAAACGGCGAAAATAAAAATAAATCAGTGCATATTTCCCACTGTTTTTGAGTATCATTTAAAAATTTCGATAATGCAGTAAAATTATCTACTGTCTTTTTTTGTAGTTCTGCTGCGAATTTGTCTATGTCTGGATAGGTCTGAATAAAATTATGGTGACCCCAAAAATATTTTGCCCCTATACTGACTTCAACCAAGGGATTTAGTTTTTGAAAATCGTAGCCAAGTAAGTCGTATAAATTTTCCCAAACCGGTAATAAACTAAACAATGACGGCCCGGTATCAAAACGGTATTTATCTTTTGGGTTAAATTTTGACTGCAAAAACAATTCTCCAGCTTTACCTCCAGTTGTGGACTGTTGTTCGATTAATTCTACTTCAAAGCCTCTTTTAGCCAGTAAACCGCTGATAGCCAGGCCACCCAACCCAGCACCGATGACTACAACTTTTTTAGACATTATTTGTATAATTTATAGCAAACAGATTTTTTGTAAATAGTAGTTTAAATCTTGACTGTTTTTTTTGATTAATTAAAAGTTGATTGTTGCCATAAGCATGATTACTCACTTCCCGTTACTAATTATTATATTAGTTTCTCTCAAAAAAACTCGCATCAAATAAATACCTATATTCTAACATATTTATGCTCAGTCAGTTGTTTTCGCATTCGAAATCTAATATAAATCAAGGGTGGGAAATGACAAAATTCAAATTAAAAGTTGAAAATTTTGATATTATTCTAAATATTTTATTTCCTGTATTTTATTTATTTGGAGTTGTCCTGTTTAACTTAGATTTTAGTTTTTCTTGGATAAAGAATCTCAGCGAATTATTCTTGTATTTAACGGCCTTTGCTTTTTTTACGGCAATTTATTTTAGTTACAAATTTCAAGCTAAATTTAACTACAGCAGATTTCTGATTTTTGCCTTGATAACCTATTTTTCAACCCTAGTTATCGAAATGATTGGCACCAAAACTGGAATGATTTTTGGCGAATATACTTATGGCCAAGTTTTGAGTCTTCAGCTATTTAACACACCTCTGATTATTGGCCTTAATTGGTTTATTTTGATAGTTAGTGGCTCCGAAATCGCCCGAAGTTTTACCAATTCAGTAGTTTTTTTAAAGCAGAAAAAGAATAGCTTACAGTTATTTTTGGCTACGACAATATCAGCTATTTTGATAACTTTTTTTGACTATATTATGGAGCCTATTGCCGTGTATTTGGACTATTGGAATTGGGGATTTAGTGACATTTACCAGGTTCCACCGCAAAATTATTTGGCTTGGTTTATCATCGCTTTTGTATTTAGCCTAGTTTATTTATCGCTTCAAATAGAGATAAAATCAACGTTTGTTAAAAATATATTTTGGTTACAACTGCTATTTTTTGCCCTGCTTCGAGTGTTTATGGTTTGATAAAAGACTAATTAAAGTAATAGAAGAATGCTCCGTAGAATGCTTGCTAAGTAAACAGAACGTTGGTTTCAGAGCTTGCTCTGGTGTCTGATACAAGCTCATTTCACTTTAATCGAAGCCAGACGAATTAATCTCTTCTAGTTTGCAGTTTGTGCTTGTTTAAAAAATACCAAATTAGTCCTAGTATTGACACGGTAACGATGGACACCATGCCAGAAAAGCAATGCCAAAGACTCTCCGTGGGGCTCTTGCCAGTTATAATTATTTGTGTTATGTGTTTGTGTATCAATTTAATTTAGTAACAGTTCGTGGATATTTATGCGAATCAGCTACTATATTAAAAACTAAATTTATATTATGAAAACATCTATTTTTCAAGCTTTATCGAATAAAGTCATTGGTAGTAAAAAAATTTTGTTCGTGAGTCTTGCGATTCTATCTTTAATAGGGATTACAGCTAGTAGCGCTAACTTAAACATTTTTCAACCTGTTGCTAAAACAGCTTTTGCGGCTACCAACCCAACTTGTAGCAATAGAACTGTAGGCAATACTCCAACTTTTAATGCTTACGAGATCAGAACAAATTTTCCTAATCCTGAATTCGATTCTGGTGAGTGTTTTGACATGCCAACTTTGACTTTTTTTGGTCAACAAACAGCTCTAAGAAATAGAACAGTACTAGGATCTTCAACAATTCCAATTCAAATTTACTATAATAATAGCGCTGCTCCTGGTGCCCCAGCGATCAACAATCCAAATGCTTCATTGGGTATCACTAGAAGTGGAAATGTCTATTCTGTCAAAGCTTCACTTAGTGGATCCAACGCTACAACCATGACCACCACGACTGGTGGAACTGCTCTTAATGACGGAGATTTGAACATTACTGTACCGAATGGTTTTGAATTAGGTTATCAAATTACTGGGCAAATTTTCCCTCAACAATTAGTCAGAAAAAACGATATTGCTGATGGTAACCCAAGTTGGTTTGACCCAGCAACTCCAAGTAATCTGCAACCTTTTAACCCTTCAACCGGACGGGCACCAAGTGACAATATTACTGATATTTCATCCATTTTTACTCAATTTCAAGGGCTTTCCGGCTTCAACGCAGGTAGTGGAATCAATCTAAGTTATCAAGATGTACCTAGCCAACTTTCAACCAATTTACCGCCAAACCCTGCTTGGTACCCTGCCGGAATTAACGCTTCTACACTTTACCCAGATGGAATTCGTGATAACAACACCCCTAACACCCTACCTGCTGGATTTATTGACTATGGATATATTTTGCTAAATTTGGTAGTTAGACCAGTTGCTAACACCAATCAACCAGTTCTAAACATTTCCAAATCGGCTCAAACCACCACTGGTACAAATATTGCAAATGGGACCGCTGTAAATCAGAACCAAACTTTTAACTACGTTCTAAATTTCAGCAATACCGGAACCAGCCAAGCCACAGGTTTTACCTTAACAGACACTTTGGATACCACCAGACTAAGTTTTGTTAGTTGTGCTGTACCAACAGGATACACTTGTACTCAGGCAAATGGCGTAATTACTATCACAGCCAACAACCAGATTCTCCCAGCAAATAGCGGAAATCTGCAAGCTACCATTCAAGTTACAGTTTTACCTAACGCCACAGGTACTATTTTAAATCAGGCTGTTATTTCTTCAGAGCAAAATCCTGCCCAGAGTTCCAACCAAACTAGTCATCCCATTTTACCCACTACGACTCAATTGACTTTGGTAAAATCCGCTAACCCTGCAAGCCTAACACCAGTTCGAGTAAATGATACAATTACCTATAGTTTAGCTGTTAGAAATACTGGACTAATAAACTCTACAAACACAGTTATTACTGATGTAGTAGATACAAATCTGACTTACGTGAATAACAGTTGTACAACTAATGGTCTAGTAGGAGCTACTTGTAGTTACGATAATACAAACAGAACAATTACTTGGAATTTAGGTAGTTTTGCTCCAAATGCGAACCCAACAAGCCTTACTTTTGCTGCCACTGTTAATGGAAATGCTCAAGCTGGAACAAATATTTTAAACCAGGCTACAGTAACCAGTTCCAACGCGCCAACGGTAATTTCCAACCAAACCAGTCACCCACTGGCAAGTAATTTAGCTGATTTACAAATTGATAAAAGCATCCCAGCTAATCCAAATTCAGTACTTCCTGGACAAACTATCACTTACAATCTTCGTTACCGGAACATTGGTGGCAACGCTGCTACAAATACCGTCATCACTGACACTTTGGATCCTGACACCACTTACACCCCAAATAGCTGTACCACAGGTGGAATCGTCGGCGCCACTTGTAGTCATGCTAACGGAATCATCATTTGGAATCTGGGCACTACCCCAGCTAACCAGGTCAATTTTACCACTTTAACATACCAAGTTAGTGTCAATGGCAATGCCGCTGGAGTAATTCGAAATGTAGCAGTAATCACTTCTCCTCAAGATCCAACTCCTGATCAAGATGAAGTTTCTGTCCCAGTTCGAAATCCTTTACCAAATTTACAAATTCTAAAAACTTTAGTCGGGAACCCTGCCAGCGTCAGTCGAAATCAAGTTTTAACTTATCAACTGCAATTTAGAAATACTGGTGATGCTGTATCGGTAAATACTATCATTCGTGATACCCTAGATCCTGAAGTAAATTATGTAAATAACTCTTGTACTGTAGCTGGAATCACTGGCGCCACTTGTAGTATAGCCAATGGAATTATCACCTGGAATTTGGGCGATATTGCGGCCAACCAAACTGCTTTTACAACAGTTAGCTATCAAGTTACCGTGGCTGCTACTGCCAATGGAAACATAGATAATACAGCCATAATTACCTCAAATAATGATCCAGATGGAGACCAAGATAGTGTCACTGTTCCTGTTAATTTAACCGCTGCCAATTTACAAATTCAAAAAGATGTCATCGCTCCGGCTAGAAATTTGATCACCCAAGGAAGTGTGGTGACCTACCAATTGAGCTTTAGAAACACAGGTTCAGGAATTGCCAATAACGTTAGAATTCAGGACTTTTTAGACCCAGACGCAACCTATGTAGCTAATAGCTGTACTGTAACTGGTTTAACAACAGGAGCCACTTGTTCCATTGCTAACGGTATTTTGACTTGGTCCGGATTCAATCTAGCTGCTAATCAAACAACATTCACAACCGTTACTTATCAGGTTAGAATTAATGATAATGCTCTTGGTTCTATCGACAATACCGCGGTGATTACTTCACCTGATGACCCAACTGGCGATCAAGATAGTGAAAATATTCAATTGGATTTAAATAGAGCTGATTTGGTAATTAATAAAACTATTCCTGCAAACCCACTTACTGTTAGCCGTGGGCAAACTATCACTTACAATTTAGCCTTCAGAAATCAAGGTCAAGTCCCAGCCACCAACACTATTATTACCGACTTTTTAGACCCTGATACAACCTATGTAAATAACTCATGTACAGTTGCTGGAATAACAGGAGCCACTTGTAGCCATGCAAATGGAATTATCACTTGGAATTTAGGTACTACGCCTGCTAATCAAGTTAATTTTACCAATCTTACTTATCAAGTAACTGTAAATAATAATGCTAGTGGAACCATCAGTAACCTGGCTATTATTAGTTCACCTGAAGATCCAACTGGCGACCAGGACGAGGAGCTTGTTCCAGTAAATGTTGATTTTAGCAATCTTCAAATTAGAAAAGGAACTGTGGGTAATTTGGTTAATGTCCGCCGCGGTGATGTAGTCACTTATTCCCTAGATTATCGAAACATTGGAAATGTACCCGCCACCAACACAATTATTACCGACTTTTTAGACCCTGATACAACTTATGTAAATAACTCATGTACAGTTGCTGGAATAACAGGAGCCACTTGTAGCCATGCAAATGGAATTATCACTTGGAATTTAGGTACTACGCCTGCCAATCAAGTCAGTTTTACCAATCTTACTTATCAAGTAACTGTAAATAATAATGCTAGTGGAACCATTAATAATCGAGTAGTTATTAGTGCCACAAATGACCCAGATGGTGATTCTGATGAAGAAATTCTGCCAGTTATTTTACCAAATGTGATTTTAGAAATTAACAAAGCAAGTAGCGTTACTAGCGCTCGTGTTGGCGATATCATCACATATACTTTGACTCTTAGAAACAGAGGAACCAGCCCAGCAACAGGTGTAGTAATCACCGATACTATTGATTCTGATGGTATTTATCAAACAGGAAGCTGTACACTCCCAAGTCCTGCCTTAACGGGAAGTAGCTGCTTCGAAAACCCATCTGGAAGCGGAGTAATAACCTGGAATATTCCAAACATCCCAGCTAGCAGCACTCAAGTTTATACCCTAACTTACACTGTTGCCGTCAGAGTAGGAGCCACAGGAACTTTACGAAATGTAGTTAATATTCGATCAAACGAAGATCCAAATGGTGATACAGACGAAGTTATTGTTACAATTCTTCCAGCTTCATCCAGCTCATCTTCTAGTAGCAGTTCTTCATCTAGTTCTTCAAGTAGTAGTTCCAGTTCATCGTCATCGAGTTCAAGTAGCTCATCATCAAACTCTAGTAGTTCTAGTTCATCTTCTTCCCTAAGTTCTTCTAGTAGCTCAACAAGTTCCAGTTCTAGCACTAGTTCATCTTCCTCAAGCTCTTCATCGAGTTCAAGTAGCTCCAGTTCCTCAGTTAGTTCCTCATCTTCCAGTTCATCCAGTGCAGCTCCAGTATTTACTATTACAAAAACCGTGAATGACACAGATAGAGTTGTTGTTACAAATCAAATTTTAACCTATTCGATCAATTACAGAAACAATTCTTCAGTTGCTCAAACTCAAACAACCATCACGGATACCCTAATTAGCGGCTTGGAATATGTAACAGGAAGTTGTAACCCTGCTTGTGTAGAAAGTGGTAACACCCTAACTTGGAACATTGGCACTGTGGCTCCAAATACCTCTGGCGTAGTTACTTTTCAAGCTAGAGTGACTGCTACCACTGGTAATATCCCCAATACTGGTACTATTTTTTCTAGAGAAAACCAAGATCCAGCTTTATCTACTGTTACCGTTACAGCCAGAAACACAGTTGTTGATAGCACACCAAGAACAGGAGGAACAATCCAATATCTAACTATCACTGGATTTACGCTTATTCCTCTAACCATAATTGGAATTTATCTAAGAAATCGCAAAATGAAAATTCGTAATGGTTGGTAATTTTGACTAATAAGTAATTTTACATAAGGGTAAAGCCATGCAACAAAATCACAAAATAATTCTTGGTGGCGGTTGTTTTTGGTGTATAGAAGCCATTTTTCAAGATGTAAAAGGTGTTATCAGCTGTGTTTCAGGTTATGCAGGTGGGCAAACGATTGATCCCAATTATCGGCAAGTTTGCACTGGTCAAACTGGTCATGCCGAGGTTGTCGAAGTTACTTTTGACCCAAATATAATCACTTTAACCCAGATTCTGGATATTTTTTGGCATCTTCACGACCCTACAACTTTAAACAGACAAGGGGCAGATGTTGGTAGCCAATATCGTTCGGCTATTTATTACATCGATGAAAATGACCAGGAAACAATCCAAAAATCCCTTCAGAATTTGGTAAATAGCGGAGATTATCAAGATCCAATTGTCACTGAAATTGCCAAGCTAAATGAATTTTATAAAGCAGAAGATTATCACCAAAACTATTTTAAAACTCATCCAGATCAAGGTTATTGCCAAGTGGTAATTAGCCCAAAGATGGCAAAACTACGACAAAAATACCTGAGCAAATTGCACTAGTACCCCTGGTAAGGGGTGAAACCGTAGGTTTCGGGGTAGCTTTGAGCTAAAACTGCCAGCTAAATCTTATTTGTCTTTGGGTTAATTCATTTTATTAATTTTTATGCAATCATTCACCGCAATTGTCGAAAAAGGACGCCAAGAAGGCCGAAAATTAGGCTTTCCAACCGCCAATTTGCAAATCCCAACCTCTGAACTTGCCAAATTCAAACCCGGAATTTATAGTGGTTATTGCTTTTATAATAATCAAAAATATCGAGCCAGTATTTACCTTGGAAAAAGTGAAACCTTTGAGCAAACTCTACTTAAGTTAGAAGTTTTTATTCACGATTTTAACCAAGATATTTATGGACAAATTTTAACAGTCGAGTTGCTTAATTTTATCAGAAGCTCAACCAAATTTACAACCCTTGAAGACCTCAAAAAACAAATTGCAAATGACATTATTCAAACTGAAAAATTACCACTTTAAACCCCAATAAAAAACAACTGTCATTCCCAACTTGATTGGTAAGCTATACAAATCTTAAATTGCCACTTGATAAATCTTTCAACTATTAAATATTTAGTCGGGCAAAGCCCGGCATGTATCAGAATAAACTTCGCTATGCTTTCACTCAATCGCCGTTTGGCTTATGACCTACACCCTAATTTATAAAAAACGAAAAAGTCTAGCTATAGTAATCACAAAGGATGGCCAAATTGAGGTACGAGCACCACTTCGTACTCCTAAACATACTATCGAAAATTTTTTGAATTTAAAGCAGGGTTGGATACAAAAAACAATTTTAAAACAGCAAAAACACAAGGAAAAAATTAGCAAAAAATGTGACTACTTTTTATTTAACGATCCAGTTTTACCTCAAGTAAATAAAGAAAATCTAAAACAAATAAGTAGAGAATATTTATCCATTTATATCCACAAACAAGTCACAATTTTTCAAAAATTAATGAAATTAGAAAATGTAAATATCGAGCTAGAGTTTAAAAAATACAAAACCAAATGGGGATCATGTAGTTACAAAAAGTTACTTGCAACTAGGTTTTTTATACCCAAAAATGTGATGCTAAAATTCAATAATTGGCTGGCGGTTTTTGATCCCAAAATTATTGATTACGTCATCATCCACGAACTAGCTCACATTTACCAAAATAATCACAGTCCAAAGTTTTGGAAAGTAGTAGAAAGTTTTTACCCAGATTACAAGCTAGCTCGCAAACATTTAACTGAAGTTGGGAGGGGTTTGTTGCATTAAAATAATTTGTACTAAAGTAATTTATGTGAAAGGTTTTAATTATATTATGGATGGGCAATATTTAGGACAAGAAAGAACACAATTAAGCCCTGAAAAGCAAAGGTTTGAAGAATTTAAGAGGCAAGCAAACCATATCAAACCTTATTTTGAAAATATAAAAATAGTAATTAGAAAAATTAAAAACTTCGATTACGAAATTTTAGAAAATACTTTACATATTAGTAGGCAATCATTTAACCAGCTATTAGTAATATTTTATAGAGTATATGAAAAATACGTCCCAGAAATAACATTTGTTGATAGTAAAGGCTGTATCCAATATTTTGAGGATATAAATAGTAATTATGCAACTGAAATCGAAGAAGTACTTGAAATAATAGAAAAAATTTAGTCTTCAAATAACGATTAAAACCCCTGTCACACCCCTGTACTATATAGACAAGTAAACGTTTGCAAACTAAACTTAAATTAGAATAACAAATAATAATGTCTAGCAAAACTATTTCGATAACCGAATGGGAATATTGGTACACCAGGGTTTATGGTTACTTTTACAAAAGAATTGATGGCAAATACCAAGTTGAGGAGCTGACTGCTAATACTCTCAATACAGTCTTCTTAGCAGAAAATATTGTAAACTTCCAGGCCTACACTTGGAAGGTAGCTCACAACTATTTAGTAAAATATATCAATACAAAGAATCTAGAGCCGATGGCCGTTAGCTGGGACGAAAGTTTGGATCTAAAAAATTCCAGTTTGCCAAGTTGGCATATCGAGGAAACTTTTGAAACTCAAACAAGTAATCAATACCAGGCCAAACTACAACAATTAATGCAGTGCATAGCTAATAATATCAAAAATCCTAGCGACCAAGAAATTCTAAAGTTGGCAATTTGTGAAGAAAAAAACAGCACAGAAATCGGTAATTTGTTTAATTTAAAGGCAGACAATGTCCGTCAAAGATTGAGTAGAAATATAAAAAAACTACGACAAAATTGTATCGATCTTTGGAAAAATTTAACCACAAAATAATATGTCTAACAATAAACTGAAAAACCCGTTTACCCAAGAACATTGGTTTAGCCAAATAGTCAAAAGTGACAAAAATATTCAATTTCTAATGAAACAAAATTACAACAAATTTATTAATCAACACGGAAACGAGAATCTTTTTATGACTCTTAAAAATACTTATTTACAAATTGTATACTCGATAACAAAACACGCATTTTTAGCAACTCTTGTTATGCTATTCGCCCTTGGAGGCGTTGGGGCAAGTGCCGCTCAACTTTTAGCACCAGAAGCATATAAACCAAGCACATTAATTCAAAAAACCTTTAACCCAAAAGACTTTGAGGCCAACAAACAAAAAGATAAAAATCCCTTCACCGCATTAAAACCTGATGAGAATAATGATGTGGTGTTACTAGAAAAATGTAATTTAGCTATTAAATATCCAAAAAGATACGAAAACAAATTTAATACAGTTGTGTATCGTGGTGATTATAACGAAGGTCAACTAGATTACGCTTATATTTTTCCAAAGGAAGGTGAGTTGGTATCTGGCGACAAGTATTTTGGTCCTAGTATTGACTGTAGTTTAAATAAGCCCGAGAGCCTAGACTTGATTGAGCCGATGTATGGTGAAGTTGACCCATCTCTGAAAAACCGAGCTAAAATTGGTAAAGAAATCCCAAATATTACTGCCGAATTTATCAAGAAAAATATGGGTTGGTTCATCACTGAAGCTGAGCTTTCTCCAATACAACTATATGATAATCCAAATATTCCTGGTGATTATACTCTATACTTTGAATACAAAGATATCCATTATTTGATCGAATTTCAATTAAATGATCTTAAAACTACTGAAGGAGATAGCGACGGCAATATTCCTGTAATTAAAGCCAGCCAAATTCAACTTCAATTTTTATCCTTGGCAGAAAGTGAGGCCAACGCCCAAGTGCTGGATAAATCTACCGGAAATACAGTTCCCCTGGATGGATCCACTGTCACTCAAGATTTATATTTTGTAGGTTCAATTAACACTGGAAAAGGTGATTTTATTTTCAATACAATCCTGGAAGATGCAAATAAAACCCGATATTTAATCCCCGATTTTGATAACTCAAAGTTTGAAGGAGACTCCCAATGCCTTGGTGTCACTGTAGCAATATATACTCTAACTGGTACTTACAAAAAAGAACGTCGTGTTACGGAGTTTATGGAAGGTGATAAAATTACCAGCGATTATACAATCTCAAATGTTAAAAATCCTAAACTAATCTGTGTTGCCGGGCCGACAGAGTCTTTTAGCTCTAATTCCTCTGATTCATTACCCATAAACTTAATTCTAAATGAAGAATTCGTTGTTCAAGGTGGGGGTCAGATGAGATACAATCAAGACACCAATGGTGGAATCGAGTTAAAAAGAACATCAGATGGCATGGTTTTTGTAATGATGAATTCTGTATTTAACAGTACAGATAAATCTTTAAATTTCGGTCAAAAAGTCCTAGTCACTGGGAATTACATTGAAATCACTAAAGATGTAGGTTTTGCAGGTGGTAGTGGTAATGCTAAATTTATTATCACTAAATTAGATAAGATTCAATAGTTATTTGTAATTATCTGATTCCCGATACCCGCACGTTGTAATTAAGGGCGAAATTAATTCACCCTCTACGTTCAAATCTTATTCTAGTGAAGAATGATTACTTTAGTTCACTAATATTACTTTTTAATATCATAGTTTAAATTCAAAAGAGAATTTAGTGTATTGTATAATGGAATGTGGTTACAGTGACAAACTTTGACATAAACTCCAAAGTGCGCTTTATTTCTACTATGAATCCAGGTGCAAATACCGATCGTTTTTATTCTGATTTAAAAGCTTTGGATAGTTTTTTAGCGATTTCAAACCCTAAAAACTTCGTGGATATTCCCAATAATTGGTACATAATTTTGACCGACGTTAAAGGTTCCACAAAAGCCATCGAAGCTGGTAGATATAAAGATGTAAACTTGGTAGCCGCCAGCAGTGTTGCAGCTCTGATAAATCTGACTGATCAGTTTACAATCCCGTTTGTTTATGGCGGCGATGGAACAACTTGTTTAATTCCAGATAATCTCCTGGATCAGGCTAAAATCGCCCTTTTTCATACTCAGCAAGTCTCTAAAAAGGAATTTGGTTTGGATATTAGAGTTGCCTTTATCCCCGTAAAAGATCTGACTGAAGAAGGCTATGACCTCAAAATAGCCAAATTAAAAATTTCTGAGCACTACAACCAAGCAGTTTTAGAAGGAAATGGCATTGATCGTGCTGAGTTTTTACTAAAAGATGAAAGCATAACGAAATACGATTTGATGCCTAAAAATCAGGCTGATAGTATGGCAGATTACACCGGTTTGGAATGCAGGTGGCAAGATATTCCTTCCCCAAAACAAGAGACAATTGCTTTGATTATAAAGGTTTTAAAACTTGAGAACAAAAATGAAAATCAGATTTTTACAGAGGTTTTAAAATGTATCGAAAAAACTTATGGCAAAGACAGCGATTATCATCCAATTGATGAACAAAGTTTACGATTAACCTTGGAAATTAGTAAGCTAAATTTGGAGAACAAACTTCAGACTTTTGGGCAAATATGGTTTTCTAGAATTAAAAACCTATCTTGGATTTGGATGGTCAATTTGTATGGTAAATATCAGGAAATTTTTCAAAAAAAACAAGAAACAATGATGAATTTCAAAAAGTATCAGATTTCAATAACCAGTGATTACAAAAAATATGATGGCAGCCTGAAAATGGTAATATCTGGAACTAAAGCTCAGCGTTTGCAATTAATTGACGAACTAGAGCGTTTGCACCAGAAAAAATGCATAGTTTATGGAATTCACGTGACCAACCGAGCACTGATTACATGTTTAGTTTCTCCCAAAATTCACCAAGAAGTTCACTTTATTGATGCAGCAGATGGTGGTTATGCTTTGGCCGCAAAAGGTATGAAAGCCCAGTTAAAAGGGATTTAAAATGCTTGTTTAAAAGTATTTCTTGGGGTATAATTGATCAACAGCATGCCTAAAAACAAAAAAGCTTCACCTAAAAAGACAGTAAAAAAAGGAATAAAACACCACTATCACTTGATTATCAACAAATTAACACCTGTTCGTGTTTTTGTCTTAGTTGTGCTGCTTTTACTTCCAATTACTGTTGCGGTTATATTAATTACCGATTTTCAACCCCAAAAAAGTTTTGCCGGAAACAAAAATACACCCGGCCAGGAAATCAAGGCAATTCGAAAACCAGATAATCAAATAGTTGAGCAATTTTCTCTCACCGAAACCAGTTTTATCAACGATTTTACTCTTAAAATAAATGATTTTAAAATAGTTACTACAGAATCACAAAAATATGATAATTATTGTATTTTAAGCTTAGAAATGTTTAATTTTGGCAATGAAACTCTCTTGGCCGCAGACCAATTTAAACTCACTCAAGGAGATAAAAATTTACCGATTTGGGATAAAGTGCTGCCCAGTAACCCTTTAAAAATGAACTATTCAGTTAATCTGGAAAAAGCCAAGCCAACCACTTTTGACATCTATTTTGCTTGTGATGAATTGTCCGCAGAAAATCTCAATTTTAGTTTTACGCCTTTCAGATTAGACAATATTCAGAGCCAAAGGGCAAATTTTCCCGTCTTTGATAGTCAAAAAAACCAATATTACGGTCCTATAAATTATGGAATTATTCTTAACGACAGCTTTAAAATCGTAGCTACTAAAGAATTGCCAATACAAATTCAGCCAATTAAATTTGAACTAACTACAATCAACTCGATTAGCCTTTGTATTTTACGACTAGAATTAACAAATAACAGCTACAGTCCTTGGTTGTTTGACGAGGCAGATCTGGTTTTAAGCACTGATTCCGGGCAAAAGCTAAATCGCTTGGTAGTTGAGACCTCTTCTGGCGGAGTTTTTCGTAAAATACCCCTGAACCCAAGCCAAACAGAAGCAGCAGATTATGCCTTTAATTGCAGCACAAAAGGAAATTATAAATTAAAATACACTCCAAATTATATCACCAGCGATTTTGTGGAAGAAAAAGAAAGTGATCTGAATTTAAGTCTGTAGCTTACCTGGCTGCCCCTCCCGGATATTTGCTATCTCCAATTAAATGGGAGCTTATTTCCTGTGTGTTCATATCAGTATAGCTAGAATAATGCACATCTGTATCCGGGGCAGGGAAAATTTTCTCTAGATTGTCATGTGCTTGATCAATGTCTTTTTGTATATGATTTAATAAGTTACGAATCCTAATATGCAATTCATCTTTTGTTATATGACCTGCTATATAAATACTATGAATTTGAGTTATTTGTGTTACTAATTCAGAGTTATCAGATATTCCTTGTAATAAATTATTTAAAGGTATCTCGCTATGGTTATCAGTATTTGGGGTAAAGTTTTCCATAAATTAATCTTGATTTTGTTTATCAATTAGTACTTGTACCTGGCTAACATTTTTGAGCTTTTTTGCTAAGATAAAAAAACTAATTCCACTAATGATACTACCAATGCCCAAGATTGTAACAGTTGTAATTATTCCATTTGTAGGGTTTGAAAGCAAATACAAACCAAAGCCAAGGTACACCCAGCCAGCTAGAGACAGCCACCAAACGCCACTAAGCCTGCCTTGGTAACTAATAGCCGATACTATTTTGATAACTCCAAGAATAACAGCCCATACCCCAACCAAAGCCACTAACAGCGAGGTGACAACTTCGGGATACAAAAGGCTTATACTGCCCATAAATATGGCAACCAGGGCTTCTAGCAAATAAAACAACCCAGAATGGCCGTGAATCCGATCCAGAATACCTGCCCGAAATGCTACTAATCCAACAAAAATACTGTTAATTCCAAACAAAGCAATCAAAATAAAGGCAGTTAAATTTGGGACAAATAATGCCACACCACCAAAACCTAGGTTGATAATTCCACGAGCAAAATACACTTGTTTTATTCTTTGTAAAAGGATTTCCGGAGCTAACATAATCTAAGTTTACTTCTAAAACCTTATTTCGTAAAGGAAAATGTGAACCAGTTACAAACGAGTTGAATATTAATTTATTGCCTGATACTTGTACAAATTGTATTTAACCTCCGCAAACACTCGGCTCTAACGGCACTAGATTATCAAACCTAGCCTTTACTTGATCGTTAGTTGGCTCTTCTTTTTGGATAAAAATTACCACATTGCCGATCAAATTGTTGATTTCTTTTAGCTCTTCCTCTGTAAATTCTTCAGTTTTGTCTTTACTTGTGATTGAGTTATTCTCATCAGTATTGGTTGTGTTTTCGGCAACTTTTGGTTTTGGACTTGGAATTTTTACACCACCGTGAGCCTCGGCTTGTAAACTGAATAAATTTAAGATGTTAATGTTGGGAGTTTTATGATAACTAACCAAACTTCTGGTCTCGAAGAAATCTTCTAAATTTTTGTTTAAAAAATCATCATTGTTTTTCTTGGTAAAATTATCTTTTTCACCTCTATAAATAAACATTTTTAAATCACCAGATTTAATCTTTTTTTCTGTATCACCAAACAACCTACCCCAAATTTTATTATTTTTTGGAATAATTTGATTTTTATCCTCAAAACTAAAACCTAAAGTTGAAGTCATTAAAGGGTTTTCAACCAAATCAATACCATAATATTTAAGTACTTGACCTCCAGTTATATTTTTCCAATGGATATGAACAATCTGATCTTTTCCATCGTGAAAATGAATTGGAGTTTCGGTAATATCAAAACTGCACGCCCCGGGAGTATATGGTTCTTGATATTTATCTTCTCCAAAATTTACATAATTATTTTCTATAATCAATTGCATCCTAAAATGTAGATGTTCTGGCTTGGGGTCGCGTATGTGAGATGGCGTGAGAACAAAAACAACAATATAAAAACCTAGAGATACTAAAATTAATAGCGAAGAGATACTTGCAACGATCCACAGCAATACCTTTTTTGATACTAAAGGTTTTTTCATACAATTAATTAGATGCTAGGACTTGTAATTTTAACTGAGTTAATTTTTAACTCTTTATTTGGTTCTCCATCTTGACCGGATTGTGGACCAGCTTGTTCGTTTGGAGTTGGGGAAACTTCTTTCAGGATTTTATCCAAAATTTGGAAACTACTTTCTTTAACTTTTCCAAAAATAGTGTATTCTGCAGGTAATTGTGTATCACTTAAAATGATAAAGAATTGGCTAGTTGCGCTGTCTGGTTGACCGGTAGTAGCCATAGCGATAGATCCCTTTGGAAAGGTAATTAAGCCAGTTTTGTTATCATAATTTTTGTACAAATCAGGAGCTCTCAGTTCGGGAGTATTTGTTGGATTATTTTCGCCAGCCTCGTTTGTAGAAAACTCTGGAGCGACTTTCCAAATTTCGTCAGGTACTTGGCCTGGACTATTTTCATTGATATAAAAACTACTTCGACCACCAGTCCCATTTTTGTTTTCTTTATCGCCTCCTTGAATCACGTTAAAATCAGTTCTTTTCACAATTCTATGAAAAATGGTTTCGTTATAATATCCGCGATAGCTTAGCCGAATAAAGTTTTCTACAGATTTTGGAGCATCATTTTGGTTTAAATCAATTTCTAAAGATCCGAAGTTAGCAACGTCCATATTTACTGTCCAGTTTTTGTTTTGATCAAATTTTAGAACTCCATTTTCTTGGTTAATCTTATCTTTTAGTGCATTTCTATCGGCTTTGTAGGCATCAATTTTGGTTTTGGAATCAAAACTAGGAGTAGAAGGTTGGAGAGAATTTACTTGGAATTCAATATTATCTGGAGAACTTTGACTGGCCACGAATAGTAATCGATTATCAAAGGCAAAAAAGGTGTTGGTTACATCAATATCAGGGTTTTGTTCTGAAGTTAATCGGATTTTTTGAAATAGATTTTTACCAAAGTATTTTTTACTAGTTTCGTTGAAAAATGGAATTTCCTTCAAATCATTCTCGACCTTTTTAAAAGAATCAGGGATTTTTTCAGATAAAGTATTTGTTATATCTTTCAGGTTATTGATAGTTATATTTTTCTTGAGGTCTGCATCCAAACAGGCAACAACAGCAGCTTGAGCTGGTTTAGCTTGTTGTTTAGTTTGAGGTACTTTTTCGGTTAAACTAAATTCGTAAACATCCACATCTTTGTTCTCAAAAATACGTGCAAAAGGTTCCTTGTAAACGCCAAAATTACCGTTTTGAGTTACATTTACGTTGGCTGTGAATTTGGTTTTATCAAAGCGAACGGCCAAATTACAAGGCTCGATTACGGCTACATCGTAAGTGTCGTCGGCTTTAAGTTGTTCAGCTCGAAGAAAAATTCGCTCAACTTTAGTTTCAGAAACAACGGTACTTAGTTTGTATTTGGAAGGTAAGGCAAATTCCCACAACAAAGCAACGACCGCAAATAAAACTACCACAATCAGAGCGATCATGGAAACTGATTTAATACCTGGCTCTAGTAAAGATTTTTTGTTAGGTTTTGTAGTTGCTGTTTTTGCAGTTTCGGTTTTTGTAGCCACTTTTGAATCGACTACTTTTGCCACATTTTTTTTACTTTCTACAACGGCAGTTGGTTTTTTGTAAGCTTCTATTTTAGCTTTTGGGCTTACTTTTGGTTTGGTTTCAACTTTTTTAGTTGTTTTAGTTACTTTTTCCTGAGCAGTTGTCTTTGGGGCAATTTTTGTAGTTGTTTTTTTTGCCTTAGTTTTTGGAGTTGTTGCCATAAAAATACGATTAATTACAAATAGCAGAAAATATTAATATTAGTCAAACTTTTTTACTTACCTTTGATTTCAACTCCGCTAAAAATTATAGCTCCTTTTATGGTTAAAACTGGTTCTAGGTCACTAGTTTCATCATCTTGGATTTCCGATACCTGGTTTTCGATTCCTCCAAATATAGACTTAGCCAAAGATTTTATTTTCCAATTTTTGGGTACAATAATTTCAACCCCAGAAAAAACAATATTTATTTCAATAGTGGCTCCAGCTTGAGCCAATTCAGCCTTTGTTAAATCGATTTCAAGACCAGCAAACAAACTGGAAATTTGCCCACCAATTAGATCCTTGGACTCTAGTTTGATATTTTGGTAATTAAAAAATGTGTTATAATCTATCTGATTTTCTACGTGGACTTTTTCTCTGATAGACTTTTTGGTAAATGGAAGCATCAGCCACAAACCAATAATAATCAAGATAATTGGCCAAATAAAACTAAGAATATTACGATCGATAGTTGATGTTGTGACCAGCAAAAAACTAGAACCCAAAATCAAAAAAATGATGGCTCCAAGTTTGGATTTGGTGCTAGAAAACAAATCGCCAACACCCAACAGGATGAACACTAAAGGCCACCAAGTGGACACAAACGACCCAAAATTGATTACACCTACCTGATCTAAAAGCAGACCTAGGCCAAAAAAGAAAATAATAAAACCAAGAATTACCTTGCCAGACATATTCGCTAGTCTTTGTTTGGAGATTCTGGAAATGTCAAATAATCACAATTTAGCAATGCTTTTGTATCAAATCTAATTCATTTTGAGTTAAGTAGCAAAGGTAGCCGCAATAATTGGTTGCTTCAAAAAGACACCTTTTTAATAACTTTCGGATATCAATAACAATATTATCAACTACTGCAGCCCCCTGCCCTTTTAACCACTTGATAAAATTATCTGGGCATGGCATGGTCGACAATCTTCCTTGCCTTAGTAGCATAAAATTATCAGAAGTGCCAATTTACAATCTAACTGTGTATGTTGCTTATTATTAATAGTAAATTTGACTTAATTTAATTTAGTGTTTAGTATTGAGTATTAATAGTAAATACTAATTATGAATCCTACAATTTCTAGTTTACCAAAGATATTAGAATTTATAAAAACTAAACAAACTACTACAGCCCAGGAAATTCAAAGACATTTTGGCCTAAGTCAAGTTAGTATTTTTAAACACCTCAAAACTTTGGTAGAGAGTAATAAAGTTCAAAAGGTTGGTTCGGTGCCAAAAGTATATTATATTTTTAACTCCAATTTTGTTTCTGAAAAAGAAAATTCTTTAATACAAAAAACCCTCAACGAGTCATTAGATGAACAACAATTGATAATTTTGAAGCAAAAATTTATCCAAATTTCACCAGAAGGCTATATCCAATATGGAATCGATGGTTTTAAAAGTTGGTGTAGCAAACAACATCTAGATTTTAAAAAAACAAGTACAGAATATCTGCAGACTTGGGAAAAATATTTTCAATATTATAGCAAAATTAAAAATTTCAACTATATTAATGCAAGTTTTAAATTGGAGGAAACTTTTCAAAATAACCGTTTTTTGGAAAAACTGTTTTACTTGGATTTTTATGCAATTGAAAGATTTGGTAAAACAAAATTAGCTCAACTTACTTTTCAGGCCAAACAGAGCCAGGATAAAACTATGCTAGATAATATTATACTGCAAACAAAGGACACAATCGAGGCTTTAATTGTAAATAACAAAATTGAGGCTGTAGGATTTGTGCCTGCTACAGTTAATAGAAAAGTTCAATTTATGGAACTACTTGAAAAAAAATTAGATTTAAAATTGCCAAAGATTAAAATTGAAAAAATCATTTACGATACTCCCGTACAGCAAAAAACCCTAAAATCTAAATTGGATAGAATAGATAATGCAAACAAAACTTTCTTTATTCCTGAACAAAATACTTATAAAAAAATAATGTTAATAGACGATTTCGTTGGTTCTGGAGCTACTCTTAATCAAATATCGAAGCAACTAATAAACAAACATATTGCTCAAAAAATTTTTGGTATTGGACTTACTGGTAGCTTTAAAGGTTTTGAGGTTATTAATCAGGTGTAGTAAAATTTTTATATTTTGTATTAAATCGAATAACTTCCCTACAAAACCTCCTGCCCTTTTAGCCACTCGATAAAATTATCTGGGCATGGCATGGTCGACAATCTTCCTTGCCTTAGTAGCATAAAATCATTAAAAAGCCCACTTTCTCGGATTTGTTTTAGGGTTACATGGTTATCTCAGATTACAAAAGAGGTGCTATTGTTTGACAATATACAGCATATTACACAATATATATGCAATATACATCTCTTTGTATATATATTATTACTAATTTAATTTAAAAACTACACATGTCCAGTTACCGATTGAGCCTTAGCCTGGATGAAGAGTTTCAGGCTATACTACAATATTTCAAAAGAAAATCTCCACTTCTTTCTGATGGCGACATTATTAAAATGGCAGTTGGCAGCTATTTTGTGATTGATAAAAATCAGTTCAATCAACCTGTAGAATATCTTTCTGATGATCAAAGTAGTGGTATTGGCACTAGCAAACAACAGATTCTTAATGGCAATTCAACTATTTGGAATCAAGAAGATTTTGAAAATGAGATGTTGAAATAGTTATGCCATCGATTTACCAAACTCCCTATTTTCTTAAAAAGGCCAAAAAACTACTTGCAAAAAATGTTGATTTAATCAGAAAAACTAGCCAGACAATTTTAAAAATTAAGGATAATCCCCACGACATTAGTTTAAAAACGCATAAAGTTATTACTCCAAAGTTTGGAGAAGCTTTTTCGTCCAGGATAAATGGAGATTTGAGAATCATTTGGAATTACGGCCAAAGGTATGAAATCCAAGTTATTGATTTGCTTGATATCGGCGGGCACAGTGGCATAAATAGTGTGTATTAGATCATTAAACAACTTTTATCAAACTTTTCGAAAGCTGGAAATTACAAAACCTCCTGCCCTTTTAACCACTCGATAAAATTATCTGGGCATGGCATGGTGGACAATCTTCCTTGCCTTAGTAGCATAAAATCGTCAAAAAGCCCACTTTCTCGGATTTGTTTTAGGGTTATTTGTTTTTCGGGGGGAAATTCCCTGATAAATTCTAGTTTAGCATAGTAGCTGGTTCTAGGGTCGTTTTCGTCTTTAACTGGCTCAGAAATAACTTTAGCTAGTCCCATAATTTTGGCCTGACCTTGAGAGTGGTAAATAAGCACCAAATCGCCAATTTTCCAATTTTTGATATGTATTAAAGCCGTATAATTGTGGACTCCGTCCCAATTGGTAACTTTGTCTTTTTTAAAATCTTCGATAGAATAGGTTTCTGGATCGGTTTTGGCTAGATAATAAGTTGGCATATTTATTTAAATTCAACCTGATAATAAACTGAAAGTCAAGTTGAAAAGTGCAATTTTTATATATTGTTAATCCGAGCTAACAAGCAACCCCTTTGGAAATAACAACAAATTTATTTAACTTTTACATAGACATGAAAATGTCTGATTTCCGGCACCGAACGTCGTTTTTTAATTTTTTCAAAAACAATAATATTTTCTTTTTTCCAGCCCTTTAATAAAAACAGGCTATCACAAAGTTGTAAGGCCTCAGGTTTAGAAATATAGTAATCATCTATCCAAACCAGCCAATGCTGGACTCCAGGTGGCAAGTCCACTGGAAAGTCATTTAAAGTTAAAACTGCTTTTTCTGAGCAAATAGAGCCATCGGTGGCATCGCATTCAGAAAATAACTTGTTTCGCATCCATTTACCAATTTTTTTACCTTTATATCCGATTTTTTCGTAATGAATTAGCCTTTCTTGCTCAACTTTTGTTGATCTTTTCAGGTACAATTTGTCGTTTATCAAAAACTTTTCTAGTGACTTTAAATCTTTAAAATTTCTAATATCTATCAAGGCTCTTTGCAGCATAATTTTTTAGATGTTAATTTTTACTTTCTATATCTAATATTAATCATGGGTTGAAAGTGATTAATTTCTACTTATCTTTTTTTGCAAGTTTCATATTGTTTCGCAGGTAAAGTCCAATTTTAACCACTAAATAGAGGACAATTAGAGCTACTACTACCAAAATGATAGTTTCAAAGGGTTTTAGTATATCTGCTATTGTATCCCAGTTATTACCTAGTGTGTAGCCTAAGTAGGTCAAAAAAGTAAACCAAATTCCTGCTCCAAAACTATTGGCTAAAATAAATTTGTAATATTGGGTTTTTAAAACTCCTGCGGGAAAAGCAATCATGGTTCTAGCAAGTGGCACCATTTGGCAGCCAAACACTACCCAATAGCCATATTTTGCAAACAAATTTTCACCAGTAGTCATTTCTTTTTCACTTACACCGACATATTTTCCAAATTTAACTATAAACTCTCGGCCGTAAGTTTTACCAAGTAGCCAGATAAGACTGACTGAAAGCATGTTTCCAAGTAGTGCAAATAGAATCACCAAGAAAAAATTGAATCTACCTTCGGAAACCAAAAAACCAGAAAAACCAAGTAAAATTTCACTTGGAATTGGGGGGAAAACAGATTCTAAAAAGCTTCCTAAAAAAACACCGAGGTAACCCAAATTGGCAATTAGATCTTTAGCCCAATCGAATAAATCAAAAATTCCCATAATAATAATTGCGATGATAGTTTATAATGTTATATTAATTTGTGAGTGCTAATAATTTGTTGGCAATACCTCAATGTTAATCCAGATTTGTATTTACACTGTAATTACAGTTGTACTGATACAAAATGCAATTATTACTTCAAAATTTTAGCCCACTCTTTTTCGCCAACGGCAATAGCTTTTAGGTATTTTTGGCTTTCGGCAATCAAAATCTGGATGATTGCGTCTTTGTATTCGCTCAATTCGTCATAAACACCAGCGTAAATTTTGATAACTTCTTCAACCAATTCAATAAAATAATTGGGATTACTGATATCGATATTTAGCTTTAAACTAGCCGATAAGCTCCTACGAATAAGCCTGCGGAGAATGTAACCGCGTTGTTTACCACTGGGCATGACACCATCAGCAATTATAAAACAACTAGACCTAATGTGATCAGCGATAATATAACTAGGGTTTAAATTACTAGAATTCACAGCTAGATAATAAATTGTAAATTGTTAGTTTGTCAAAGTTAAATAATATTACTGTCAGTATCGACTAGAATCGGTAAAGGTTTCTATTGCTCTGTTTGCACGAAGTAAGGCCACATTTGCTCTAGCTTTTATATCAGTCCAATAATATAATATTTTTTGAAGTGATTCTGGGTTTAAAGTTGAAAAATAATTATTTACTCCATTTTTAGATGCCGCTATGGATGCAATATTTTTATCAGCTAGAGTTAATTGTGTCTGAACATCCCTCAATGTTGTGTGCCAGTACTTTAATAAGCTTTTTCTTTGGCTATCTGGATTGCTAGCAACATGTTCTCCCATAAATTTGTTAATGCTTTAAACCATACAGCTTTTTGGGATTTTGTAAAGTAATAAATACCAGATTTAAAGTATTTTGTTGACATTATTTATATTCTTTAGAAATAAAATGAGAACGACCAAATCAGTTTTTAGTAAAAGCTGTAAAGCAATAAATTGATATATTTATTCCACGATGGGTAAATACCTCGACCTTTAGGTCGCATAAATTACGGAACAAATGGGCTCAGATTTTGAAGAAAGATGAAAATAACTCGTTGCTTTGCGGCGGGGTGCCCATTTTATTTACTCCAATCCTCTACTTTCAGGTCTTTTATCCTTTTGAAATGTTTGGTGTTGTTGGTTACTAGAACCAAATCGTTTGCTAGGCAAATGGCTGCTATCATGAGATCTATATCATCTATTTTTTGGCCTGAATTCTTTAATATAGCTTTTAGATAACCAAATGTATTGGCTGATTTGTCGTCAAAATAATACATACCAAGTCCAGAAATCCAACCTTTTGCCATTTCCAAATTTGACTCAATTCTGGCAGAATTATAAGCACCATATAATAACTCAGCTTGGTTTATCACTGTTGTACAAAGACTCTTTTGATCAAAAAAAGTAACATTATCTAAGGCAGGTTGTATTTGCTTGATACAATAAATGATAATATTGGTATCTAGACAATATTTGTTTGGCATTAATCCAGACTATTTAATTTTTTATTTTTTCTACTTTTATAAACATCTTGAATCAGCTCTTCAGCAGTTTTGTCCTGAAAGCCTCCAACATATTTGATTAAATTATTTCTTTTTTTTACTTGGGTGGCTGAGTTATTTAAAATCTTTTCTATAGCTTTTTCAATTAAATAAGTCTTTGTATTACCAGAACTTTTGGCATATATGTCTAATCGTGATAGCAATTGCCTGGATAATCTAAAAGTCGTGGATTGTTTAGTAAGCATATACAATACATATTACATAAAAATTACTAATTTGTCAATACATTTTTGGCACAAAAAAATACCCGCCTCGTATCAAAATTATAAACAATATGTTTACAAAATCGACTAAAGCGGGTTGCCACCGAATCAGAAAATGACTCAAAGTGCGGATTTGTAGTTACGTTAGACCGACTTTATAAAGCCGGAGTTTTTCGGTACTAGGAATATACCGAAAATAAATCTTTCACCATTGAATGCTTTCCAGTGGAAAATGTCTTTTTCCGTTTCCACAACAGGCCAGAGTGAGAAGCGATCCTCTTCATTAAACACGATAACCAGATGGCATTCAGGTTTTAGGAGATCTATAATCTTTGCAGGTTCTACAGAATTTTTATCGTGATTTGATCCAAGATAAGAGCAGGGCTTAGGAACTTCAACAAACTGACGAATTGTGTTTAAGTCTCTAGGGAAAAAGTGCAACATCGATGCAGACTCCAGTTGTAAACTACCTTCTCTAAAATCAACCACATTTCTGCAGGAGAGAATTACTTTACTCCTAGCATACTCTCTCTCTTTTGGCAAATTTGGGGTAAACAACACCTTCCGCCCTTTGGGCACCTTCCTTATAGGAAGGACTTTGGTAGATTATGTCGATCAGGAGATCGCCGCTACAAAACCTAATTTTTTTATTCAAACCCGGTTATTGACCAAAAGCCTCTCTTTGATTTTAGTTAGAATATATGCATTTACAGCGGCAAATTAGCATTGATGAAACTGGATTAAAAAGCATTATTGCGATTTTTAAAGAACTCGACGGTATCAAAAATGTAGAATTCAAGCAATATCGCACCGCTCTAGGCAGACACCCAAAAAGTCCTGGCAAGTTTTTTACCAAAGAAGAATTGGTAATGGCTTACAAACATTTACTAGCTACTAATAACCCGCAAGTACCTAGTGATCCTAACTTTATCAACAAAATTCAACTAAAACCAACTCGAACTATTTCAGGGGTTGCTACCGTTACAGTTCTTACCAAGCCCTTCCCCTGCCCTGGCGAGTGTATTTTTTGCCCCAGTGACATCCGAATGCCCAAGAGTTATTTAAGTAACGAGCCTGGAGCTCAGCGTGCTGAAAAGAACAATTTTGATCCGTATTTACAGACTTACCGCCGCATCAAAGCCCTGGATAACATCGGTCACACGGTAGAAAAAGTCGAAATTATTATACTTGGTGGCACTTGGAGTTTTTACCCCGAAAAGTATCAAATCTGGTTTATCAAACGAATTTTTCAGGCCTTAAACGATTTTAGCGTTGGCATTGATGATACACAAAATACAGAAAAAATTACCGGAAAACTGATTATTCCAAAAGAATTTGATCAAAACTTTCTCAGTCGAAACAAGCAAAACCAAACAGAAACCTTGGTTCAAATTACTTCTGATTCTGGCGAAAAATTAACTTTTGAAGGTCGAGAATTCCTGGAAAAAGCTCATAAAATAGCTACCAGTAAACAAACTCCTTACAACCTGGCCGTTACTGACATTATCAAAAAAACCCACGGTAAAATAATGGAAGATTATGAAAGTGCAACTTGGGAAGAATTGGAAAAAGAACAATTAATCAACGAAACTGCCAAATGTAGAAACGTTGGTTTGGTAATCGAAACCCGCCCTGATAATATTTCAGAGAAAGAAGTAATCCGTATTCGTCGCCTTGGTTGTACCAAAACTCAAATTGGGATTCAATCACTTCAAGACAAGGTTTTGGAATTAAATAAGCGCGGTCATGAGGTAGCTAAAACCAAAGAAGCGTTTCAACTTTTACGTCTTGCAGGTTTTAAAATTCACGGACACTGGATGGCCAATTTGTATGGTTCTACCCCAGAAGCTGATATAATCGAGTACCAACAGTTGTTCAGTGATCCAGACTTAAAACCCGATGAACTAAAAATTTATCCCTGTAGCCTAATAGAAACCGCCGAGCTCCTTGACTATTACAACAAAGGTCTGTGGAAACCCTACAACCACGAGGAATTACTAAAAGTGGTTGCAACTGCTATCAAAGACACTCCCGAATATTGTCGATTAACTCGAGTAATCCGGGATATTCCAGGTACAGACATTCTTGTGGGTAACAAATTAACCAACTTTAGAGAATATGCTGAAAAAGAACTAAAAGCTCAAAATATCAAACCCAAAGACATTAGAAGTCGTGAAATAAAAGGCAAAACTGTCACTTTAGAGGATTTAAGTTTGGATATTATCGAGTTTGAAACAAGCAGTGGTACAGAGAATTTTTTACAATACATAACTAAAGACAGACAAATTGCAGGTTTTTTGAGGTTATTTTTACCAAATACTAGTAAACACCCGTTTTTACAAGAGTTGGATAATTCTTCAATAATTAGAGAAATTCACGTTTATGGCAAAACTGTAGCAATTGGTGATAAAGAGGCTGGCAAAGCTCAACATTTAGGCCTTGGTAGCAAGCTAATAGAAAAAGCCAAACAAATTTCTAAAGCCAAAGGCTATGCCAAAATGGCCGTAATTTCAGCAATCGGAACTAGAGAATATTATCGCAAAAAAGGCTTTGACATCCAGGGATTATATCAGGGGATGGGGGTGTGAATAGCTATACTAAATTTTTAATTTTCTCATCAACAAGTTTCTCAATATCTGGTATTATTTCTTTAATTTTAGCGATTGATTCTTTATAATTAATAAAATATTGAGTTATACTTTCGTTCATCTCCAGAGCATCATTATAAAGTTGTCTCTGTGCAGATTCATGTAAATTTTCTAAAAAAAATTCAACTTGTTCCATATCGCTATTATTAAAAACTGCACTAAAAGACTCTAAGGTACTCCCTTCTTGGAAATATGGCATTTCATCAAGATCTGGTGTTAAATAAACAATACCATTATAAATTTCTGGATTTTCTGTTATTCCCTCACTTATTATAAGATCAAAAGCTGTAACATAATCTTCATAATTATTTTTGCGTTGCCAAATTTCATTTAGATGAGTAGCAATTTCATTTGGTTTGGGTAAAGCTTGTAATTCTGAAACTCCTGTAGAGTCTTCTTCACCAGCTGGTGCTTGTTTTGGAATTCTGTTCATTCCGTATAAATTTTCTCCAGACATAGCCTTCAGACATAAAAATAAAATTGTATTAAATTAATTGATAATCTTACATTAGCACAAAAAAATCCTTTAGTCAAAAGTTCTCGATTTAATAACAATTCTTGACTTAATAACAAATTACTACCTTTAATTAATATAACAATATTTTTATGTTTTCAAGCGTCCCAATTCGTCATCAGACCAATTTTAATGGTCAGACTCTTACCCTAGAAACCGGACTTTTAGCTCAACAAGCCACCAGCAATGTAATTGCAAGTCTTGGTGAAACCACTGTCATGGCAAGTGTTGTTATTGGTAAAATTAGCCCCATGGATTATTTTCCTTTACAAGTTATTTACGAAGAAAGGTTGTATGCAAGCGGAAAAATTAAAGGTAGTAGATTTATAAAAAGAGAAGGTAGGCCAAGCGATAACGCCATTTTGACAGGCAGAATGGTCGATAGGTCATTGCGATCCCTTTTTGACAGCCATATTCGTCACGAAATTCAAGTTATTATTACAGTTTTATCAGTAGATGAAGTCAATCCACCTGATGTCTTGTCTGTAATTGCCGCCTCTTGCGCCCTTAAAATAGCCACTAATCAATTTATGGGTCCTGTTTCTAGTGTTCGTATTGGGATGAACCGCGAGCCTATTGGCCACACTTGGGTAAACCAAATCGATAGCGAATTAGAAAATACCACCGATTTTGGGGGTCTAATTCCATTTTTAACCAAAGTTTCTGAAACCCTGGACACTAAAAACCTAAAAGATAAAGAGTTTTTACGTGAAGTTGCCCGAAAAATTGCTAACGTAAGTCCAGATTGGGCTAAAGATTTTGCTGCTCTTTACAAACAAACCCCCAAACTTTCTGTAAATCAAATCTATGACACCTATCCAACCAAAATTGAAACTCTAATTAACCCCAGTTACACCGCTCAAGACAGCTCTTTGGTCGATTTGGTGGTCTCCGGTGATGGTACAAATATTATGATGGTTGAAGCTGGAGCAAGTATTATTGATGAAAAAACCATGGGTCAATGTTTGGATATGGCCGGTATTCAACTTTTAGAATTAACCGATTTTCAAAATCAATTTTTGGCTAAAGTCCAAGAAGCTGGAAAAATCCGAAACATCGAACTTAAAGCCGTTTTACCTGATCCAAAATTCCAGAAATATTGGGAACCGTTTTTATCTGAATTAGAGTTAGCTTTGTATGGTAGCGGCGATACCAAAGAGCAAAAAGCCAGTAAAATTAATCAGTTCAAACAAACTCACTTTCAAAACTTAGAAGCAATTGCTACATTAAGTAAAAATCCTGAGTATAAAAACTTGGAAGATCTTAGAATCTATTTAGTTTCACACGCTACAAATGTAGTTCACCCAGAAATTAGTGAAATAGTTGGGGAGACAGGTCTAAATCTAGAAATCTGCCAAAATTTGATTAATTTATTGGAGGACGGCTTTTCAGTAGATGAAATCAAAAAAGAACTAAAAGAAGCTCTTGAACTCGTAATTAAAGAATTGATTCAAGAAAAAATCTTGGAACAAGAACAACGAATCGATGGCCGAAAATTGAATGAAGTTAGAAAATTAGCTATTCAAATCGACGTTTTACCCAGAGTACACGCCTCTAGTTTGTTTCAACGAGGAGAAACTCAGGTTTTAAATATATTAACTTTGGGAACTCTTCGAGATGCTCAAACCCTAGATGACATGGAAAATTTTGAAGAAACTACCAAAAGATACATCCATCACTACAACTTCCCATCCTACTCTGTGGGTGAAACTGGACGTTACGGAGCTCCAGGCAGACGTGAAATTGGCCATGGTGCTTTGGCCGAAAAAGCCCTTTTACCTGTACTTCCTACCGAAGATGAATTCCCCTACACTATGCGGTTAGTCTCGGAATGTTTAGGCTCCAACGGATCTACCAGTATGGCCTCTACTTGTGCTTCAACGCTTAGTTTGATGGCTGGAGGTGTACCTATAAAAGATATGGTGGCTGGAATTGCTATGGGTCTGGTTTTAAATTCACAAACTGGTAATTTTAAAGTTTTAACAGACATTCAAGGGGAAGAAGATCACAACGGCGACATGGACTTCAAAGTTACTGGAACAAAAGATGGTATAACAGCCATTCAATTAGATAACAAAGTAGCAGGATTAACTGTAAATATCCTCAAACAAGCTCTAATAGAAGCCAAAGAAGGTCGATTGTTTATCCTAGAAAAAATGAAAGAAGTGATACAAAAACCAAAACCAGAAGTTAGTAAACACGCTCCAGGAGTTTTGGTTGTCAATGTGCCATTTGATAAAATTGGGGAACTCATTGGGCCCGCAGGAAAAACTATCAAAGGAATTATTGCCAAATTTAATGTCGAAATTGATATTCAAGATGATACTGGAAAAACCTTTATTTATTCGGATGTAAAAGAAAATGCCGAGGATGCTAAACAATATATCGAAGCCCTAGTAAAAGACTTTGAGGTGGGACAAACTGTCGAGGGTGTGGTTTTTAGAATTGAAAGTTACGGAGCTTTTGTCAGAATAATTGCCTCTGGACAAGAAACCAACAAAGAAGGTCTAATTCACATTTCTAATCTCGCTAGCAAACGAATCAATAAGGTCGAAGAGGTTGTTCAAATGGGACAAACTATTACAGCCAAGATTGTGGAAATCAACGAAAAGGGTCAAATCGGATTATCGATGAAGTAGTTTTTTTTAACTCGCAACCACAGTCAAAACAATATCTTGTTTGTAAGTACCTTGATCTACATAGGCTGGGATTCTACATTTAAAGTTAACATTGTCAATATCATATCTACCTGCTAGAACGTCATTACCTGAAGTGTTAAAGATACTTACTGAGGTAGCATTGCTAATTACAGTAGTTTTAGGTCCTTGCATTAAATTAGTTAATCCTGGTTGTGTTCTAGCAGCAGTTGGAACTATGGCTGCAATTGCTCCAGTTGAAGGATCCATAGTACAATATAGTTTGCCAGCGTTTACAGCTGTTGGAGCATCAGGATCTTCGGTTGTTTCTAAGGAAGCTCCATCTGGGTTAGAACCTAATGTAATATTTGAACCACTACCTTGATTAATTAAGTTTCCAATAGTTGCAGATACAGAATAAGTATTGTTTTCACTTCCTGTAAGATCTTCAAAAAGAATATCATGAATCGTTGTAGTAACATTTTGTCTATTTGGAGATACAGAAATAGCACTAAAGTTTACTCCTTGTTCAGCAGGAGAACAGGTAGAAGGAGTTAAAGATATATTTCCAGAATCATCTACAAAGTAGTTATTTGTACTTACATTACCTGTTTCACAAAGGTCATTATTATCTGTAGCATCTCCAGGGTATAGGGTTAGGGCTCCAGAATCTACACAGAAGATAACTATTGTTTCTCCATCTAAAGAAGGTCCTGAAGGTGTACCTGTACAAGTTCCAGCTGGTTCGGTAGTAATGTTATTACCGTTTGCATAAGTACCTCCACTTCCTGAAGCATTGTATTGAGCTGGGAAGGTACCGATTGTTCCTCCTACTGGGATATTGTTACAGTTTAAGGTAGTTCCGCTTCCACTGATAGGACAATTGACTACTGTTCCAGATACTCCAACTCTAAGGTTTATACTTCCTGATAAAGTATTTAGATTGACATTGGTTGTTACTACACAGTTTACATTGGTATTTACTGTAGCTGTGGATGGAGAACAGACTAGGGAGACGATGTCGGAGTTGGTTACTGGCGTCGTTGTGCTTTGGTATTCAAAACCATTTGATAGAGTAAAAGACTGACCATTTTGATTTGTGATAATAACATCTTTAAGGCCCAATGTTCCAGGTGGGGTTATAAGAGTTAATTGCGTGCTTGAGACAAAATTAGCATTAACTTCGTTTCCATCGATTTTTACAGATACTTTATCAGAAACCCAAGTGGTGTAAAACCCGTCTTGATCACCAGCTGAAGTAATTGTTTGTCCACCAATACCAACAGTATCAAAATATTCTCCAGCAATATACAATTTACCATTGTATTCTCCCAAAGCCCTAACCTGATTTCCTCCTACACCAGCAACTAGCAATTGACCAGCAGTACCTCCAATCGTTTCTAAATCTAAAAGATTTCCTGAAGTATCGTATTTACCAAAAAAGGCATTGGCTCCTGTTCCTGAAATAACTTCAGTGCCATCTGTCAAAGTATTTGAATATACACCACCAATGTAGATATTATCGCTTGAGTCTATGTACATATCTCTAGTGGTTCCAAAGGTTGAAGATGTGATTAATTGTCTTACCCAAGTAAAACTTCCCGCAGGGCTAATTTTTGCAGTAATAATTGTGGATCCTACCGGAGAACCTGTTACTGTAAATGCACCAAAAGTGGCTGTTGATCCTCCATAGTAGCCAGTAAGATATAGGTCTTGATTACTATCTAAAGCTAAATCGTAGGGTAAATCGTTTGCACCAACCAAAGCCCCGACAGTTCCACCAGATATTGCCCATAGCTCAGTACCATCATCTTCTAGTTTAATTATAGCTGAATTGGAAACATCAGTATTACCCAAAGAGTTAAGAGTTGTAGCCCCAACCGTCATTGAGCCAGCAAATCCACTTGCTGCATAAATTCTATTTGAATCATCGACCACAAGTCCATGAACAAGCATATTTTGAGGATTTGTGGAGGAGCCATAGTTTTTAACCCAAATATAGTTTCCGTTACTATCCATCTTAGCTACAAACATGTCGGCGTCTCCATTATTTAAAGTAATATTAATTGCTCCAAAGCTTGGCAATGTACCATCTACTTTTCCTGAAAAATATATATTACCCGAGCTATCGGTATCTATTGAGCCTCCATACTGAGTAGGGAAGGTATCACCTGTAAATACTGTACCAGCTGTATCACCTCCAGCACTTTTAGCCCAAGTGAATGCTCCAGTTGTCTTGTTCATTTTGGCAATAAAGATATTCGCTCCGCTACCCCCGGTTAATGTTGTAGCTCCAAAATCAGCTGAACCTTGGTAAAATCCTGCAATCATTATTGACCCATCAAATTGGTTAAAATATAGGGATTGTCTTCGGTTGTAACCATCTGTGCCTGTTCCACCTGCCTTTACAGCCCATTCATAGTTGCCACTTAGATCAAGTTTAGCAATGTAAATATCTGTGCCACCTGAGCTTGTTAGGGTCGTGCTTCCTAATGTTATACTTCCAGTAAATTCTCCAGTAATATATTGTCCTGATGCATCTACTACCATTCCCTTCAGTCCATCAAACCCAGTATTACCTACAGATTCAATATCCTGATACTGTCCTGAAACAAAATTAGTACCTGTTAAAGTAACATTTGTTCCACCAGCTGTAGGACCAAATGCAGGATTGACATTTGTGATTGTGGGTCCAGGAAAACCAACGCTAGTCCAAGTAGCATTAAATCCGCTAAGTTCGGTAACAGAGTCAGAATTGAAAGTAATTAACATCAAACCACTATTGGCAGTAAGACTAGAAGGTAAACTATTTCCAGAAAAAGTACCCAAAAGTGGACTACTTGTCGTAATACCATCATAAACATTGACTATATCAACACCACTTTCAGTATTAAACGAGCTAAAATTTAAAGTAACAGAATCAGCGTTAGCTGGGGTGATTGTCCAGTTACAGTTTGAATCTGGGAAATAGTCAATTACACCAGTAGTAACTGTACCTGTTGGAGTAGTATAATTTGTATTTCCAATACATGCTTTAGGAATGATCTCATCAATTGTAATGATCATTTGGCTAGAACTGTAGGATGCAGAAATTACAACATCGTTAACTATGGTGCTTCCTGAAATATTCCACCCGTTAACTGTAATAGTGTTTCCCGAAAGAAAATTTGAAAATTCGCCAGAAAGTTGACCAGAGTTAGAAGTATCTAAAACTACAAATGATTGCCCAACCGA